>JAEEGH010002506.1_pt1 | contig 49571 bp, 18 predicted proteins | sample 9134181 | NCBI WGS metagenome assembly JAEEGH01 (sample SAMN16246544, study PRJNA631951) | gut metagenome | biome: gut microbiome; feature: rumen; material: DP-attached | host: Bos | place: Iran: Karaj | collected 2018-10
ACTTTGACCGGTCATTCGTCGTATATCCTAATCCCGCCAAAAATGTGGTCTGTGTAGAATACCTAGTGAATAATAATCTTTTTAGTGGCGAGATTCAGGTGTGCGATGTGTACGGGAAAACCGTTGTAGGGGCGAGTCATTATTCGTCCCTACAGGTCGCCCGTATCGATGTCTCGGGTTTGGCCGCCGGTGTCTATTTCGTGCGGGTGACGACGGAAGAGGGGGTGGTGACGAAGGCGTTCGTGAAACAATAATGAGATAAATCAGTTTGCTGAAGTCTTCATTGTTGTTTACATCTTCTGAATCCATAGTGTTCACTTTTACTTTGTTAATATTCTACTTCATTTTCAAAGCGCGAAAGTAAAAATGTTCTTTTAACCTGTTTACGTTGTATTATTTTTTTTCTTGCAGCTTCACAATCACCCTCCCATCTGCTATAAACCCCAACAGACAAACCATCACAACAGATTGACTATCAGCAATATATCAAAAAAAAGACACATTTTTTCTGCAACAATTTCAGGAGAATTTCGTCATACAGACAAGACTTAGGACTTGAGACTTGAACGAAGGAACATTAAACCCTAACAATATGAAAAAACTCTACACCATCCTCATCTCAATGCTGCTCTGCGGAGTGGTGCAGGCGCAGATTGACAGCGTGCAGCAGATTCCGGCCACGGTGCCCTACGGCTGCGACTTCAACAACCCTGGCGAGAACGCCCGCTGGATCCTCACCCGCAGCGGCAGCGTCTATTCCACGTACCTGAACCATTTCGCCATCGGCACGGGCACCTCCGTGGCGGGCGGCGCGGACCAGTCGCTGTACATCAGCAACGACACGACAGCGCTCGAAGCATACGGGGCGTACATGGAGGCGAGCCACTATTTCGCCGAGCGCATCATCGACTTCGGGAGCGTACCGCAGACCTACGTGCTGGAGCTCGACTGGAAGGCGTCGGGCGGGCGCAACGGAACGAACATCTACGCCGGGCTGAAGGTCTTCCTGCGCGACACCGCCGACCTTCTGCCGCAGGATGAGCCGGTCTACAGTGCCGATCATATAGAAATTGCGGTGGGCGACACCGGCTGGCGGCACATCCGCGTTCCGTTAGACGACGTCTCCGGCCTGAAGACCCTGCAGTTCTACACATGGGGATACATCAACGCAAGCGCCCGGGTGGTGCCGGCGGCCATCGACAACATCACCGTCACGCCGGCCACGTGCGACGCGCCGCAGTTCACGGTGACGGTGGAGGGCGCCCACGCCGTCTTCAACTGGCAGGGTGCGCCGGCTGATACGTTCCTATTGGTCTATCGGCCCGCCTCGGAAAGTGCGCAAAGCAATGTGTATAAGACTGTTACGGGAAGCACGGACACTGTCGGCGGGCTGCTTTCCAACACGGAGTACATCGCATGGATGGCCAAGCTGTGCGGCGATGACACTTCCGCCATGTACATGGGCACGCACTTCACGACGGGCTGCGGCACCTATCCGGCGCCCTTCGAGGAGCATTTCTCCGACCCGCAGCACTGCTGGACACTGCCGCCACAATTCACTTTTTCATCCTTTTCCGGCTATATCCAGACAGGCAACTACCACTCTTCGACCGGCTACGCGGACACCGTGATGGCCGTCTCGCCCGTCATTGACGTGTCGCACTTGGACCACCCGTACCTGAAATTCTCCCGGCGGCAGAGCGAATACAATGGGGAGCATAAGGATTTGGCCTTGTATTATCGTGAGGATGAGGAGGATGAGTGGCATTATATGGGAACTTTCGTCACGCCCACTTTTTCCAACGGCTGGTACAACTGGAAAGAGGATTCCCTGGCGATTCCGTCCTATTCCGCAACGCTACAGCTCGGTTTTTTCTCCATACAGCATGAAGACCAACAACTTGCCACTATCTCTTTGGACAACATCTACGTCTATGACGGTCCGGGGTGCGAGGTGGTTTCGGATGTGGCGTTTGCGGGGCAGAGCGGCGACACGGCCTACATCCACTGGGTGGGCGCGAGCGGCGCGGACCGCATTGTCCGTTACCGTCCGGCGGGGGAGCCGTTTTGGTTCAACACCAACGACCTCGGCGGCTATGCGGCAATCGAACCGCTCGCCTCGCTGACGCAATACGAGGTGGAGGTGGCGACCGACTGCGATTCCTTAGTCTGGATACCCTGCACGTTCACCTCGCAGGTGCTGGCGGTCGGCCTGCCCTACTCCACCGATTTCGCCGAGACCTCCGACCGCGCCTGGGAGCTGGACAACGGCACCTGCCTCAACCATTGGGCGATAGGGTCGCCGCTGCTCCAGGACGGCACCGCTCCGGCGAGCAACGCCCTGTTCGTCACGAACAACGACACCACGGCATGTTATGGGAACGACAACTTTTACACGACCGTGGTGGCTTCCAAACGGTTCCTGATGAGCGACATCTCGACGGTACACATCGAGTTTGACGTCCTCTGCGGCGGCAACACGCAAAACAACGTCCCGAACGATTACCTGAAGGTCTTCTTCGCGCCCGTTTCGGAGAGCTATACCTCTTCCGAGGACAACCTTGCCTACGCCAGCGCCACCGCCACGGCCTACGCGATGAATTTCCACGATTACCTCTGCCAAACCGGATCCTCCTTTTACGATTACAAGCTGAACCTGACACAGGACAGCATACTGCACATCAGCGCGGAGATGCCCAACCCGGCATTGAATGGCGAGGCGAAGTTGGTGTTCGTGTGGCGCAACGACTACTCGACCAACGGCGATGTGCAGCCCGCCGCCGTCATCACCAACGTGCAGGTGTGGCAGCCCGACTGCGACGTGGTGTATGGCCTCTCCGTCCAGGACGTGGTGGGCGACGAGGCCACCGTCAACTGGACGGTCACCACCACCGACTCGCTCTTCACCGTGCAGTACAAGCCGCAGGGCGACGACTGGAGCGACAGCAGCGTTGTCACCATGACGGTCGATGAGACCTCAGCACATCTTACGGGATTGAACATCAACACATTGTATGACTTGAGAGTTCGGATAAACTGCGGAAGCGAGGGCGGCGACTGGCGTTCCATGACCTTCACCTCGGCCTGTTTGATCTTCGTGACGGACAGCACGCCCTACGAGGAGCCGTTTGCGGATCCGCAATGCTGGACGTTCCCCCTCACCCAGCAGCACGGTTGGGAGGCTGTGAACGGTGTGCTCCGTCATGTCACCCATGCGGACACGGCGGGCAACGCCTGCCTGGTCTTTTCCCCGCTGATGGACATTTCCGCCGTGAGCCATCCCTATTTCAAGTTTTCGCGTCACATGCCGACCGACAACTTCGGCGGGACGGGCATCGCCAACATGGTCGATACTCTCAGGGTGCTTTACCGGACGGGCTACCAGGACGAGTGGCACACGTTGTTCACCTATACAACTTCGACGCTCAATTACGAATGGGATTCCCTTCCATTGCCCGACACCTTGTCCCTGTTGCAGATCGGCTTCATGGTGAACGTCAACCACGGGCGCAACATCTCGGTGGATAATTTCACCATCTATGACGGTCCGTCGTGCGCCGCCATCTCCAACCTGACGGTGGTGGATGTGGCCGCCGATGCCGTCACGCTCTCCTGGACAGGCTTCAATGACTTCGGCTATCTCATTCGTTATCATGCCATTGACGACACCGCGTGGGTGTATAGCTCCACCACGGGCAGCAGTTACGTCATCAACGGTCTGCAGGACTCCCATCTCTACTGGATAGAGGTCTCCGGCGACTGCGCCGAGCCGAACTGGATGCCCGTCTCGGTGACCACGTTGCTGTCGGCCGCCACCCTGCCCTATTTCACCAACTTCTCCCCGGGTTCCGATTTCGGCTGGAAGCTGAACAACTCGAGCTGCACCAACTACTGGATGATAGGCGAGGTGGACACCGTGAACCATACGGGGGCACTGTTTGTCACCCAAAACGGCAGCACACCCGGCTACGACACCACGGCCCGCTTGTTGGTCACCGCCGAGAAGCTCTTCGAGGTGGGCGACGCCGACTCCATCCTGGTGGAGTTCGACCTGCGCATCGGCGGGGAGGGGCGCAACGACTTCCTGAAGCTCTTCCTTGTTCCCGAAACCTCGGAATACCCGGCGGTCGTCAACGCCGAATACTACAGTCCGAACTACGGGCAGTACAATTTCAGCACGAATGCTTTCAACTTCACCTCATACGCACCCTACACCAACAACAGCTGGCTCAACTACTTCATTTCGGAGACTTCGGGGAACGGGTTTGTCCATATCACCGCCCTGATGAAAAACCCCGTGGCCACGAATCCGAGCCTCACCCGCGCCAAGGTGGTGTTTCTCTGGAAGAACGACCATTCATGGGGTGTGCAGCCCGGCGCCGTCATCACCAACATTTACGTGTCGGACACCTTCTCGGTCTGCTATCCGGTGACACAGCTGACGGTCAGCGATATCCATGCCGATTCCGCCCACATCTCCTGGACTCCCATCGGCGGCGAGACCGACTGGGTGCTGGAATGGCAGGAGAGCTCATCCGCTGCCTGGACTGCCGTGAACGTCACCGGAACGCCTGCGCACACGCTGACGGGTCTCACGCCCAATCGTTCGTACAACGTGCGGGTCAAGGCGGACTGCGGAGGCAACGCCCAGTCGCCATACACCAACATCTCGTTTGAAACGCCGCTGTGCGACTTCTCCTGCCCGTACATGTTCGTCTTGTCCGACTCCTACGGCGACGGATGGAGCGGCGGGGTGCTGAGTGTGTTTGCCGACGGGGTGCTGATTGCCGACTTGCAGGCCGAGAACCACCATCTGAGTCAGGTGGCGACGTCTGACACGGTGTGGGTGGACCTCTGCCACGACGTTTTTGTGGAGCTCTCTTGGGACGGCGGCGGGTTCACCGACGAATGCGGTGTCACGCTCACAGGGCCGGATGGGACGCAGCTGTACCAGCAGATCGGCTATCCCTTTGTTGTAGGCGACAGCACGGTGTTCACGTTCACGTCGGACTGCCCTTACACGCTGCCTGTGGTCGTCACCGACAGCGCGAGCGGCATCACGCAGACGGAGGCGGTGCTGCACGGCCACATCGCGGACCCCGGCGACCTGCCGATACTGGCTCGTGGCTTCGAGCTGTACGGAGGCGGATACACGGCGGTGAGCGCGTCGGGGGACAGCATGGCGGCACCGGTCAGCGGTCTCTCCCCATCGACCACCTACCTCTACCACGCCTTTGCGATAACCCCGCTTGACACAGTCTATGGCAACGACATGGTCTTCACCACGTTGGATGAGGAGATTCCGCCTTGTCCTGCCCCCACCGACCTGCACGTAATCGACTCGGCGGACTACAGCATCGCCATCGCGTGGACGGAGACCGGCGACGCGGAGCAGTGGCGAGTCCTGTACCGCGCCTCTAACGGCCAGATGAGCTCCGACGTCGCCTACGCACCCTCCTACCTCATCACCGGGTTGCAACCGGGCACCGAATACCAAATCCAGGTACAATCGGTCTGCGGACTCCAGTCCAGCGACTGGACGCCTGCCGTGACAGCCTCCACGACCACAGGGCTGCACGACTTTGACCGGTCATTCGTCGTATATCCTAATCCCGCCAAAAATGTGGTCTGTGTAGAATACCTAGTGAATAATAATCTTTTTAGTGGCGAGATTCAGGTGTGCGATGTGTACGGGAAAACCGTTGTCGGGGCGAGTCATTATTCGTCCCTACAGATCGCCCGTATCGATGTCTCGGGTTTGGCCGCCGGTGTCTATTTCGTGCGGGTGACGACGGAAGAGGGGGTGGTGACGAAGGCGTTCGTGAAGAATTAATTCATAATTCACAATTCATAATGCATAATTAGGGCCGTTGCCGGTATGGGCGACGGCCTTTTTTTGCCAAGAAAAAATATCATAGAAATAAATCGAATCATTTAAATTTTTGTGTTTTTGCGGCGAAATAAAGTTCACCAATCGGTGGTCCACCAATTGGTGAACCGATTTAATCTTCTGAATATCAGAAAAATATAACAAAAAAAAAGATTGTCACAATTTCAAAGAAAATTCGTTATACAAACATTATATGAAATCTAAAATCAAAAAATATGAAAGGAATCAAATTACTCAGTTTATTGACCGCCGTTTTCGCGATACAGATGACCTTCGGGAGCCGGGAGCTTTCTGCAAAGGTCACCGACGACTGTTTCCCGCCGTTCTTCTACATTTCGGAAATGGACACCTCCATTTTCGTGATGTGGCAGGATGACCCCACGGCAACCTACCTGCTCTACTATTGTCTGACGGGCGACACCAACACGGTCTGTCTCACGGTCACGGGTACCCAATACGAGTTTGTCGGGTTGCCGTCGAACACCAGCTTTTCGTTTTGGATGGCGAAGATATGCAACGGGGACACCTCCGATCTCTCCGCCGTGCACAACTACACCACACCGTGCGGCACTTTCACCGCGCCCTACACGGAGACGTTCACCACCGACGCCAACTGTTGGTCGTGGGAAAACAACTCCTTTACCCATCAAAGCGGATATATTTACACCACTTCATACGGTCCATACAGTCCCATTTTAGCGGTCTCGCCGGTGATTGATGCCTCAGGGTTAGCGCACCCTTACTTACGTTTTTCACACTACCAGCCTGATTTCCAGGGTTATCACAAGGATGTGGCCGTCTATTACCGGGATGACGAGCAGGACTCTTGGCACAAGTTAGGGACTTACGTGAAACCCACCACGGATTGGGTGCAGGACTCGCTATCCCTGCCGTCCAACTCTCCCACGCTCCAGATCGCCTTCGAAGGAGTGGGCAGTGCCTACAACACCCGCGCCCAATTCGACAACATCAGCGTGTATGACGGGCCTGCCTGTCCGGTGGTTTCCGAAGTGGTGAATGCCGGAACAGACGCCAACGGTGACGTAGTCGTCACATGGATCGGAGCGCCGAACATGAGCTACGATGTGCGTTATCGGAAGGCTTCAGACACGGTTTGGACACTTTACGGCGGGGTGGTGACGGAACAGGCTATCCTGTCGGGTCTGGGACCGCTGACCCCGTATATCGTGGAAGTCGCTTCCCTTTGCGACTCCGCGGAGGAGCATTACATACAGGGCTCCTTCACCACCGGCATGGCACCGGTGAGCCTTCCCTATTCCACGGATTTCACCGACACTTCCGATCGTGCGTGGATTTTGGACAACGGCAGCTGTATAAACCAATGGATGATGGGAGCGCCCGGTGTAGGCACGCTTAGTAACGCGCTTTTTATTGCACAACATTATACAACGACGGCGGGCTATAACGTGCAGGCCACCACCAACGTCTGTGCTTACAAGACCTTCCAGACGGATGCCGGTCCCTTCGTCTATCTTGAATTTGACGTGCAAGCGGGCGGCGAATCCTACAACGACTACCTGAAGGTCTTCTGGGCGCCCGATAGCGTGGAGTACCCCGCCTCCACCGGCAACCCGACCTACTCGCAGTTGAGCCATACGACCTATGCGCTGAATTTCAGCGATTACCTCAGCCAGACCGGGAGCACATCCTTCCCTTACAAGTTGAACCTCACCAACGACAATGTGATCCATGTGAGCATGGAGCTGGACAATATCACCCCGAACGGAGTGTCGAAGTTGGTGTTTGCATGGCACAACAACTATGGATCCGGCACGCAACCTGGCCCTATAATCTCGAATGTACATGTTTGGCAACAAGATTGTTATGCGGTAAATGACCTTGCCCTTTCCAGCACATTTATGGACACGGCGGTGGTTACGTGGAACACCTATCAGCCGAATGCCACCTACACGTTGCAATACAAGCCGTTAAACGCGGCCTGGACCGACCCGTCGGTGGTCAGCATGACGGTGACGGACACGTTTGCGTTGCTTTCGGGACTGCTCAGCCAGACCGCTTACGACCTCCGCGTCGCCATGAATTGCGACACCTCTCTCTCGGAATGGCGGAACATCAGTTTCATTTCGGGTTGCGACGTGGTCACGGTCACCGATCAGACATCGTATTTGGAGACCTTCCCGACGGAGCCGGAGTGCTGGAAATTAGCTACCAACCCATGGCATGCGTGGACACTGACGAACGGGAAACTCTACCATAACCATATCTATCCCGGGGCGGATACCTGCGGCATCATGTCGCCGGTGTTCGACATCTCCGCGGTCACGCATCCGTACGTCTCCGTCAAGCACATGTCCAACAACGGCTCCAACAATGCTGATGACTTCGGCGTCTATTACCGGACAAGCGCCACCGACAGCTGGCACAAGCGCGGGCTGTTCACGCAGTCTGTCTCTTCGTTGCAGAACGACTCGATACCGCTCCCGTCAGGCTCCGACTACATCCAGCTCGCTTTCTTCGCCAAGGAGGCCGGCGGCGGCACTGTCACGGTGGACGACATTTCAGTTTTCAACGGTCCTGAGTGCGCCCCCATCTATTACCTCACAGCCGACAACATCACCGCCGATTCCGCCACCATCACGTGGGTGGGCTTCTCCGACAACGGTTACGCTATCCGCTATCGCATTCTGCCCGACACCACCTGGACCTATTATGACACCACGTACGACTGCTATTACATCTTCGACGGTCTGCAAGGCAGCAAGAACTACATTGTGCAGGTCTCGTCCGTCTGCTCGGGCTCGGCTTGGAAGTCTGTGAATTTCTCCACTCCGTTGGGCATCGAGGACTTGCCCTACTATACCGATTTCTCGCCCGGGATGGATCAGGACTGGAAACTCAACAACGGCACCTGCAATAACTATTGGATGGTTGGTCAGGTCGATACCACGGCCGATGCCGGTTATGGATTGTTCATCTCCAATAACGGCGTGACACCCAACTATGGAAGCGGACAATCTACAGTGACCGCCGAGAAGATTTTCCGCATCGGCACGAATCCCGAAATCTCCATCGAGTTCGATGTGAAGGTCGGTGGCGAGAGCCGGTACGATTTCATGAAACTGCTCCTCTCTAATCCTACGGTGGAGTACGCGGCCTCCACGGCTATGTCAAACAGCGCTTCGTATCCGCTGTACATAATGTACAACATAAATTGGTCTGGGTACAGCTTTGACTTCACTAACTACAAACCGCTCACCGGAAATCAGCAGTATCCTTATATTTTCAACATGACCAATGGCAATGTCGTGCATATTACGGCCATTATGGCCAACCCGTATTACAACCCGGATGCGAACTCCGCCATCAAGGTGGCCTTCGCTTGGACGAACGACAACGCCGTCTTCAACCAGCCGGGTGCCATCATCTACAATGTTTCCGTGCACAGCAACAATTGCGACCCTGTGAACAACTTGGCGATCACGGAAATGCATCCCACCTCGGCTACCTTTTCCTGGACGGCCGGCAATGTGGAGACTGCCTGGAATGTGGATTACAAGGAGGCAAGCGCCACCTCTTGGACTTCCGACGCGGTAAACAGCCCGACTTACACCTTGACGAATCTGCAGCCTGAGACCGAGTATTTTGTGCGTGTGCAGGCCGACTGCGGTAACGGGGACGTCTCTACATACGAGATAATTTCGTTCTATACGCCCTCCTGCGAGGCGATAGACCAGTGCGAATACACGTTCATCCTGACCGACACCTACGGCGACGGCTGGAGCGGCGGACACTTGTATGTGCGCCAAAACGGCGTGCAGATTGCGGACTTGGAGGCCGTTGACCATGTCGGTCAGCACGGTACGATGTCTTATGACACCATCCCGTTGCTGTTGTGCGACGGGGCGAATGTCCAGCTGGTTTGGGACAACGGTAACATGTTCAACCAGTGCGGGTTCATCTTCCAAAATCCTGAAGGGGTCACACTGTATCAAATCGAGCATTTGTTCAACCACTATCCTGACACTACCCTCTACGCTTTCATGGCGGACTGCCCGGTGGTGCCGCCCGTGGTGGTCACGGACTCCGTGTCGCAGATCGGTCAGAGCCAAGCCACAATGTACGGCCACATTGCCGACCCGGGCAACCGTCCCATCGTCAACCAGGGGTTCGAGTGGCGTATGTCGGGTTCCACCGTTTATCAGTCTGCGAACTTGACCGCCTCCCCGATGGTTTTCACAGCGTCAGGTTTGCAGCACTCCACGGAGTATGTTTTCCGGGCGTTCGCGGCCACGGACACCGCCGTTTATTATGGTGCCGAAATCACCTTCACCACGGAGCAGGGCCCTTGTCCTGCCCCCACCGACCTGCACGTAATCGACTCGGCGGACTACAGCATCGCCGTTGCGTGGACGGAGACCGGCGACGCGGAGCAGTGGCGAGTCCTGTACCGCGCCTCTAACGGTCAGATGAGCTCCGACATCGCCTACGCACCCTCCTACCTCATCACCGGGTTGCAACCGGGCACCGAATACCAAATCCAGGTACAATCGGTCTGCGGGCTCCAGTCCAGCGACTGGACGCCTGCCGTGACAGCCTCCACGACCACAGGGCTGCACGACTTTGACCGGTACGTGCGGGTTTACCCGAATCCGGCGGGCGACGTAATCAATGTAGAATGTACACTGAACAATGTACAATTATCAGGGAAAATCGAGGTGGTGGATGTTTACGGAAAGGTGATCGACGCTGTTGTAGAGACGCGCCATGGCACGTCTCTACCAATCCGAATCAACGTCTCGTCCCTCTCCGCCGGTGTCTATTTCGTGAGGGTGACGATGGAAGAGGGGGTGGTGACGACGGCGTTCGTGAAGAGATAAGACGTGGGAACGTGAGACGTTAAAGTCAACACATTAGACGTTAACATACTGTCTTCGGGCATATAGACAGTCCACAGTTGTGGGGCTGCGATTCGTCGCAGCCCCCGCATTCTTATTTTTATCAACAACAGCATGTTTACAAACAATTGTGAATCGAACAGTTACGAACTTATAAACAGTGGCGGAATGACTGTTGAAACAAAAAAAACGGGAGGAAATATTATTTCTAAAATATAAATTGCTTAATTTTGCAGCGGGTGTTTTCCTTATATCAAAGCGACTCGTTCACATCCGCGTTCCGAATGTTCTGGATGATGCCCCCGTTCTGAGAAGTCTAATTTAAAAATCAAATAGTTATGAAAAAACATCTATTCTTTTTGTTTGCCGCGCTGGCGTTGCTCACTGCGCCGGGCGCGATGAGGGCACAAACCACCGTGACCATCGGGGATGAAAGCTCCACGGGCAGTGTGTATATCATGCCTGTCAACATGTATTACAACTACTCGCTGACACAGCAGATTTACAGGGCCGATGAGATCAATATGCCCGATGGGGGCACCATCACCTCCATCAGCTTCGAATACTTGTACTCCGGAGCATTCTCCTTAAGCGGCATCAAAGTGTTTATGAAAAACACGACGAAAGAAAGCTTTACGAACAACAACGATTGGGTGGAGGTGAGTGCGAGCGACAAGGTTTTCGAGGGCACCTTTTCCGCCTCGGGTGCAGGCTGGGTGACCCTCACCTTGAACACGCCATTCCATTACGACGGCACGAGCAATCTCCTGGTCTGCTTCTACGACCCCACCAACGGGTATCCCGGCAGCAGCTACACATTCCGGACCACTTCCACGACCTCTGACTATCCAGACCAGTATCTCGCGTTGACATGCAACAGCGACAGCTACGTCCCGGATCCGGACGATCTCTACTCTTATTCCGGCGCCAAGGGTCTTCAAACTATTCGTAACAACATCCGGCTGACCATCAACCCCGACATCACCGAGGTTTTCGTCAACGACGTCACCCTACCGGCCTGGGGCGAACACCCCGACTACGACTGGAGCGTACCCTCCGACGCAAACTATTACATCAACGCCACTGAAAGCAAGTGGCAGGATGCAACCACCTCTGGCAACCTCTTCTCGGGGAACGTTTTCGACCAGATGGGCCACGACTATGTCCTGAAACTTCAGTTCGAGAGCATCTACGGCTGGCATATCTCCAACAATGTCGCCGTTTATTTGAACGATGACCCCAGCTTGATTGCCTCCACCGCCTTTAACACCTCCGGTCGATTGGTCGCCCAGACCATTCCCTTCAATGTATATCCTTACGATGTCGTGAACATCGGGGACGGAACGTCAACCTCTTATTACGCTCCTTACAACTCACTTTGGGGATACTCCTTCGTAGAACAAATCTATACTGCGGATGAGATTGCCATGCCTGCGGGCGGCACGGTCACCTCCATCAGTTTCAATATGCAAAGCAGCGAAGAACAGACCAACCATATCACCGTCTATATGAAAAACGTCTCCCGCAGTGCTTTCGACAATTCCAACGACTACGAGACGGTCACCTCGTCCGATATCGTATTCGAGGGGGACTATACGTTCGTTCAAGGATGGAACACCATTCCGCTGAACACGCCATACCAATACAACGGCACGGACAACCTGATGATTGCCTTTCACGAGAACACGCCTGGATACAGCACCCGGTATTTCTACTACACCTACAAAGAGGGTTCGGTTCTCTCCGCCCACAGCGACTACGATGATCCTGACCCATACGATCTCGCTTCTTTTCCTGGTACTAAATACATACAAAATTACCGTGCCAACATTCGGATTGCCTTCGTAGAGCCAATCGTGGAGATCGGCAGCGGCAACGTAGTCAGAAGCGACCTTCCGACAAACGTCAACTTTAACTATTCCCTAACGGAACAGATTTACATGGAGGAGGAAATTGGCCAAGCAGGTGATATTTACACCATCGCGTTCTACAACACCAGTGATGCCAAAACCCGCAACATAGACATCTATATGCGTCTCACCGACCAGAGCACGTTCAGCAGTGGCCCTAACTGGACAGTTGTCTCTCCCAGCAATCTGGTGTATAGCGGCGATGTGACATTTTTATCAGGTACGTGGACAACTATTGAGCTCAACAATCCGTTCCACTACCCCGGCTCCGACAATATTATGGTTGTGGTGGATGACAACACGGGAAACGATGACTTCGCCCTCTATTTTAAGGTCTTTGATGCCACGTCTCCCCAGGCATTGTACATTTATGACGACAACACGAACTACAATCCGAATTATTCGGCATCCATTTACAATTGGTGCACTTCGATAAACATGAAAAACCAGATCCAATTAGGCTTTACGCCGATTCTCTGCCACGCACCCACCAACCTGGCCGTCTCCAACATCGGTTCCGTCGGTGCAGGTGTGAGCTGGGACCAGCCCGGTAGCGGCGACTACTGGATTGTCCAGTGCAGTACGAGCTCCGATTTCTCCACCTTCTCCGAAGTGACCATCGGCTCTTCATCTTGGTATATTTATGGCCTCAGCCCCAACACCACCTACTATGTACGGGTTGCCAATAGATGCGGTCCTGAGGACATCAGTTCCTGGAGTAGCATGGTGACCTTCACCACCACGGAATCGCCGTGCATTGCACCCACCGACCTCACCGTCTCCAATGTCAGCTATAACGGTGCTGACTTGACTTGGAACCAGCCCGGTGATGGCTATGAATGGCTGATTGAGTATAGCATAAACCCAGAATTCTCCTCATCTTCCTTTGAATCCTCGTTTGACCCCTATTTATCGCTGACCGGGCTCGACCCCATCACCACCTACTACGTGCGGGTCGCCAACGAGTGCGGCACCTTGGGCAACAGCGAATGGGTGACGACGAGTTTCACTACCACAGGAGGCGTCATCGTCATTCCTGACATCATCGACTTCGAGCCGGGCGACTTCAGCCAGTATCCCTTCGTCAATGATGCCACCTATCCGTGGATCATCGTGGATGCCTCCGACGGCTGCGACAACGGCAGCACTTACTGTATGAGAAGCGGCAACGCGGGAATAGCCTCCTCCAGCTCCACTATCGAGGCCACCTATGACTACCCCGACGCCGGCTACATCACCTTCGATGCCAAGTGCATGGGCGAGGGAACGAACTGGGATGTATGTAAGTTCTTCATTGACGGAGCGCTGCAGTTCTCTTACGGGGAGTATATGGCTGGCTGGAACCACTATTCGTACATCGTGCCCGCGGGCACCCACACCTTCACATGGTCCTACACCAAGGACAGCAGCGTGGATCCCGATGGCGACGGTTTCTTTGTCGATAACATCGAGTTCGGTATCGGCATGCCGTGTCTCACCCCACCGATCGACCTCACCGCCTACAACATCACTGACAACAGTGTTGACGTGAGCTGGACGGGATCCGGTGAAGCATACACGGTGAAATACAGGCCTGTCCTTCTCTTCGACGACTTCGAGAACGGTCTCAGCCAGTGGACCCAAATTGATGCCGACGGAGACGGCTACGGTTGGTTGCTGGGCAGCGACATCGGTATGTCGGCATCTGACGTTCACAGTGGAACAGACATGGTTCTTTCCCAAAGCTACGATGATTATGAACTATATCCTGATAATTACTTAGTCTCTCCCCTACTTTCCTTGGGCGGTCAGTTGGAGTTCTGGGCGAGGGCACAAGAGTTGAGCTATCCGAATGAGCACTTCAGCATCGCTGTCTCGACGACGGGCAACACTGACCCCGCAGACTTCCAAACCGTCCCCGGTGCCGAATGGACGCTTTCAGCAGACGAATGGCAGCAATTCATCGTTGACCTGAGCGCCTATGCCGGCGAGCAGGGTTACGTGGCCCTCCGCCACCACGACTGCACCGACCAATACTATCTTGATGTCGATGACTTCATCATCTACGCTCCAGGAGAATGGCAGACCGTTACCACCACCAGCGACAACACCCACCTCACTGGTCTGAATCCCGAAACCCAATACATCTTCCAGGTGCAGAGCGACTGCGGCAGCGACGGAACAAGCGAATGGAGCGAGCTGATGAGTTTCATTACCACGAACGTCACCTGCTCTGCCCCCACGAACCTCACCTACAGCAACTTGACCGCGAACTCTATCAAATTGGATTGGACGGCTACTGACGGTTACGAGTGGTATATCCGCTACAGCACAGTCCCTGACTTCTCCACTTACGTGGGAAAATACGTCACCACCCACCCATGGACGCTGACCGGCCTCACTCCTGAAACCACCTACTACGTGCAGGTGCAGTCCAACTGTGGCAGCGGCCTCTCTAGCGTGTTTTCCAGCCCCGTGACCTTCACCACGCTGAGCAGTGAAACACCCTCGGAGCTCACCGTGTATGACGCAACGGCCACGAACGGTTATGTTCCGGTCTATGGATTTTACGCTGATGCCTACCTGAAGGCTGAATATATCATGAATGCGTCCGAACTGACAGATATGACAAACCGTTATATCTCCAGAATGACCTTCTACGCCACCAATCCTCCAGAAGATATATGGGATCCCGCCTCTTTCAAGGTGTTCCTTAAAGAGGTGAGTTTCACCACACTCGACGAATACACCGGCTATGGGGACGCTACTGTCGTTTATGAGGGCAGCTTATACGTCGTGGATGACAAAATGGTAGTGGATTTCAACACACCCTACTTCTACGAAGGCGGCAACCTGCTCGTGGGTTTCTATAACACCGTGCCAGGTAACTATAGGTCCTGCACATGGGCGGGTATGACGGTGGATGGCGCCTCGGTGCAGGGTTACAGTTACAGCTCTTTGGATCAGATTTCCGTCAACCAGCGGAATTTTGTGCCCAAAACCACTTTCAGATACGCACTGAGCCCCGCACTATGTCCAACCCCCAACAATCTCACCTTCGCCAATGTCTTAAAAAACAGTGCGGAGTTGAGCTGGAACGAGCGGGGCTCTGCCAGCGATTGGGTGGTTGAATATGGCACCACCGCCGACTTCAGCGATGTCACCTCCATAAACGTCTTTGGCGTACCCGAATACACCATTACTGGACTCACGCCGGAAACGACCTACTACGTCCACGTGTCCTCTTTATGCGGTCCTAGCGAAATGAGCGACTGGAGTGTTGTGAAGAGCTTCACCACGCCTGAGCAGTGCCCAACGCCTACTGACATCGAGGTTGAACCTGGTTCGAACAGGGTGACCATTACTTGGAACGGAGGCAATAATTCAAGCGATTTTGGCGAGTTCAAGGTCCGTAAGGCCGGGCATTATGCTGATACCTTGTTCTTTGACGGTTTCGAGAATGGTCTCGACCAATGGACTGTCTATGTCGAGGGTGATGCCTCGCACAACGGATGGCTTCAGGTTGACCCCCGCACGTACCTATACGATGGTGCCAATTACATGGATCGTACTCCGTATAGAGGCGATTATGTGGCTTACGCCAGCAGTTACGATGGTTCTTCATTCGATGCAGACAACTGGCTTGTAACACCACAACTTGAACTGCAGGGTGTTGTGAACTTCTGGGTGGAAAATCGCGCCTCCAATTATTTGGACAGCTACGAGGTTTTACTTTCTACTGGAAGCAATTCTCCCTCAGACTTCACTGTTACGTTGCAAGCGATGACGCAACCCTCGACGGAGTGGTCCGAAGTGACCTTGGATCTGAGTGCCTACGCCGGCCAGCAGGGTTATATTGCCATCCGACAGAGCAGTTATGATAAGGAAGGAATATTGCTTGACAACTTTGGTATTTACAACAACTATCAAGAACCTTCTGCATGGTTGACCGGCGTCACGGCCTACTCGCCGGCCACATTTGAGGAGGCCTTCTATTCCAACTTTATGGCAGAGTCTATGCCGATAGAACCAGGAACCAAATACGATTTTATGATTATGGAGCAGTGTGACGGGGGGGGCGGTGCCTTATATGGCAGCAGCAGCGCTTGGACGGAGATTCACTCCTTCGTCACTTACCCGTGCGAGGTGACTCATCTCACTGTGGAAACAACCACTAACGGCGAAGCCGAGGTGAGTTGGACGAGTGGTGCCAGTGTATTCGAACTGCGCTACAGACCTGAAGGCAGTGGTTCTTGGACCACTGTTACAGGCATTACCGACAATAGCTACATGATTACCGGTCTTCCTGTTGGAAACTACGAAGTGGAAGTCGCCCCGAATTGCGACCCGACGAACTTCACTTCGGCTACGTTCAACATCGTGAATGTCCAATCTACAGCCAACTGGTACACTTATGCCAATTACAACAATGATGATGACAACCTTGAGTATCTGCACAAGTTTGTCAGTTTCTCTATGGATAATCCTGCGGTGGTGGCTGAAGCTTCTGGTAATATCGATAATTATGTGCGCTCGGCCGCCTGTGTGGACGGTCAGGTATGGTTCACTACAAGCGTTAATGGTGAATACGTATATCGTGCACCTCTCGATAATGTCAACAAGACCATCGGGGCATACGAGGCTGTCAGTTCCTTGTCATTATCAGGCTCCTATGCCCACGCCATGTCGTACAACCCTGATGACGGCCAGATTTATTATGTGGTCTATGACGGCGGTTATACCCTGAATAAATTCGATCCCACCCTCGCCAGTCCTGTCAGCTCGCTTGTCGGAACATTTTCCATATCTGCCAATGCTTTAGCCATCAACAGCGCAGGGGAAGCTTACTGTCTTGACGAAAATGGTAATTTGTATCAGGTGAACCTGACGGATGCCACCACAACCCTCGTCGCGAATACGGGAAAGAGTACCGGTAATTACTGGCAGAGCATGGCTTTTGACCTGAACACCGGCGAGCTGTTCTGGTCGCAGTACTATGAGAATGACATCGGGTTGTACCTTGTGGAGCCCGCCACCGCCACTGTCCATCAGGTTGGCCAGATTGGCGACGGTAACACGCAGTTCATCGGCATGTTCATGGTGGCCGACGAGACCCCCACCCAACCCCTCGTGGAGATCGGCAGCGGTGAGAGCACGAATGGTTACCTGCCGACATACATCTTATATAATTATACCCTTTCGCAGCAGATCTACACGGCGGCGGAGATCGGGCAGGCTGGTGACATCTACAGTGTGGCCTTCTACAATACTTCTACAAACGGCACTACCACTCGCGATATTGACATCTATATGCTCCACTCTGACAAGACAACCTTCTCGGATGCTTCTGACTTTGTGCCCGTAACTGCTGCCGACCGTGTGTTCAGCGGATATGTGACTGTTGATCCGAACTGTTGGATTACCATAGAGCTATCCACCCCGTTCGCCTACAACGGTACCGACAACCTCATCCTCATTGTGGATGACAATACGGGGACGTGGACCAGTAACCGCTATTTCCGAGCGTTTAATGCTCCGAGCCAGGCTATCCGCGTGTATAATGACGACACGGACTACGACCCCTATAATCCCAGCGCATATTCGGGCACTGTGTTGGATGTGAAGAACCAGATCCAGTTGGGATTTGTGCCGATTCTCTGTCACAATCCCACAAACGTCTCCGTTTACGATGTCGGCGTGTCATCTGCCTCGTTGAACTGGACGGAGACGGGTACGGCCACTACCTGGCAGATCTGTGTCAACGGTGACGAGGACCACCTCATCAATGTGACTTCGACTAACTACACGTTTACCGGCCTCACACCTGGGACAACCTACTCTGTTAAGGTGCGGGCCAACTGTGGTGGCAGTGACGGCGTGAGTGAGTGGTCGATGGAGAAATCGTTTACCACCTACACGTGTGAGGTGAGCGATCTCACCGTCACGACGACGCTCGCCGGCGATGCCAACCTAACTTGGGACGGCCATACTGCAAGCTACATTCTGCGTTACAGACCTGAAGGCGGTTCCTGGACCACTGTCTCGGGCATCACCGACAACAGCTACACGATTACCGGCCTTCCTGTCGGCGACTACGAAGTGGAGGTCGCCCCGGATTGCGACCCGACAAACTTCACCTCGACCACCTTCTCCGTCATGGAGGTGCTTTCCACCGCCAACTGGTACGGCCATCCTGTTTACACTCCCGATGGACAGGATTGGTTGTACAAATATGTCAGCTTCTCTGTACAGAATCCCGCCGTTGTGACGCCTGCCACGGAAGTGTTGACAACCAATTCTAACGGTTACACTTACGCGGCCGCCCTCGTTGACGGCTACGTGTGGTGCATCACGGTCGAAGGTAATCTGGCCAGAGCGGTGTTGGACAACGACAGCAAAACCATCTCGGCTTTTGAAACGGTGGTCCCGGGATTTGAAAGCACATACTCCAGCTCCATGTCCTACAATCCCGTTGACGGCAGGCTGTACTACATTATGTATAATGACCATAAACTGAAGAGTTTCTCGCCGTCGGATGTTTCCGATGTGGTGGAAGTGGGTGAGTACAGCATTGATGCCCTCACCCTGGCCATTAACAGTGCGGGAGAAGCCTATTGTATAGAAATATCTACCGGTGACCTTTATCAGATAAATTTGAGCGATGCCTCCACCACGCTGGTCGGGAACACGGGCCTGAGTGTCGGGTATGCCCAGGATATGGCCTTTGATCTGACTACTGGCGAGTTGTTCTGGACAAGGGAAAGCTCAAGTGGTAGAGGTCTCTATTTAGTCAGCACGTCCACTGCGACTGCTATGTTCATCGGCACAATTGGTGGCGGCCAAGGTGCTGAGGTTACAGGTCTCTTTATGGGCGAGAGCACGACGCTTTCCTGTCCGTTCCCCACGAACCTGACTGTTTCCGGTGCGATCGAGACGAACGCCGTCATGAGCTGGACGGAGAACGGTTCCGCCACCAGTTGGGACTACCAGATTGACACCGATCTGAACTTCCCCAACGGGGAGTTGAACCAGTATAGTGTGACGGACAATCCCTATACGTTGAGCAGTCTCACTACCGGAACCACCTATTATGTGCGTGTGCGGGCCAACTGTGGTGGCGGCGAACACAGCGCCTGGAGCTCCCCTGTGAGCTTCACGGTCTATCCTTGTGAGGTGCCCGATAATGTTACGGTAGCATCATCGCCAGATGGTACCGCCATTGTGAACTGGAACGGTCACAGCGATACCTATTCGGTGAGCTACAGACTTGTCGGGAGCAGCGAATGGACGACCATCCCGTCAATCCCGGATCAGACCTATACCCTCACCGGGCTCCCTGCTGGCGACTATGAGCTGTCGGTTACTGCGGACTGTGGTGACCCGTCGAGTTTCATGACGACCACATTCTCCGTCATGGAGGTGCTATCCTCAGCCAACTGGTACGGTTATGGTGCATATACCGATGAAAGCTGGGTGGGCAAGTATATCAGCTTCTCCATGCAGAATCCCGGAACGGTTGTGGAAGCCTCGGCCACACTCCCCAGTATGTATGCTGCCGCATACGCAGACGGCTACGTTTGGTTTATTGATGCAAATAATGACTTGTGTCGTTCTGCCCTTGACAACAGCAGCAAGACCATCAGCGATTACGAGACTATCGTGCCCGAATTTGTGACGGAGGACTTTGCCCTCGCCATGTCATACAACCCTGCGGACGGCAAATTCTATTATATTCGTGGAACGGGTAATTCCCCAAGGACACTGATGAGTTTTGATCCGGCGAATCCCACCGCCGTCACCGAAATCGGAACCTTCACCAACGCCACACAAGGCCTTGCCATTAACAATGCAGGGGAGGCCTATAGCGTGGAGAATACCACGGGCGACCTTTACCGTGTGAACCTGACCGATGCCTCCGTCACCCTTGTGGGTAATACGGGACATCCTTCCTACTATGTGCAGGATATGGCCTTTGATCTCCAAACTGGAGAGTTATTCTGGGCGCATTATTACAATTCTTCCGACAACGCACTCTATATGGTAAATCCCGCCACGGCCGCCACAATGCTCATCGGGCATATCGGCAACGGTACTGATGTGGAACTCACCGGCCTGTTCATGGTGGCCGACGAGACCCCCACGTGTCCCGCCCCCACGGATCTGGCGGTCGAGACCACTCATCCAGGGGATGCCACGTTCTCCTGGACCTCCGGCAACGACTATAACCTGCGTCTCCGGGAGGTCGGCGGCGAGTGGATGTACTTCGGTCAGGTGTCTTCACCTTATCCTGTCACCACCCTTGACGCCAACACGGATTATGAGGCACAGGCCCAGCTCGATTGCGGCAGCGACGGCCTGAGCGATTGGGGCAACCTCGTGAGCTTCACCACACTGCCCTGTCCCGCTCCCACGAACTTGATTGTCAGTGATATAACCCTGACTTCCGCCGAGTTGAACTGGAGCCAGAGTGGCGGCGGCTACGAGTGGAATGTCGAGTACAGCACCTCTTCCGATTTCTCCTCGTCCACCACCGAATGGGTCCTCTCCAGTTCCTATTCAATGGTCAATCTTGCACCCGGAACCACCTATTATGTGCGTGTGCAGTCCATCTGTCCTATCAGCATCCCGGGCGGTGTGAGCGATGTCGTGACCTTCACCACCGAGGAGTGCCCCGCTCCCACGAACGTGACTGTCAGCAATATCACTTCGACCACGGCCGAGATAAACTGGACCCAGTCCGGGGCCGGCTTTGAGTGGGACATTGAGTACAGCACCTCTTCGGACTTCTCCACTTACCATACAGTCTGGGCTATCGATTATCCTTGGACACTGGACAATCTTGTTCCCGAAACCACCTACTATGTACGCGTGAAGTCCGCCTGCTACGACCATATCGAGGGCGGCACAAGCGCCGCAGTGACCTTCACCACCTCGTCGGTTTCCTGTCCCGCTCCCACGAACCTCACCGTCACCAACGTGACCAAGAACTCGGCAACGGTGGACTGGACCGAGACGGGTACCGCCACCACTTGGTTCGTTGTCCTGAACAATGACCTGGACAACGCCATCGAGCTAATCGGCCACCCCTACACCCTGCTCGGCCTCACCCCCGAGACCGAATACACCGTGGCCGTCTATGCCAGCTGCGACCTTGACGTCACCAGCCCGCTGAGCACCCCGGTAACCTTCACCACCGAAGGATGTACCGCACCCAACGACCTGACCCTGGTCTCCGCGGGTGCTGTGAGTGCCTCGCTCTCCTGGGCTTCCGGCGACACCTACCGCCTGCGCTACCGCACCGCCAGCGGCGAATGGATGGATGCCACCGCCGAGGGCGTCACCTCCCCCTTCAGCCTCTCCGGACTGCAAACCGGCACAGCGTATGAGGTGCAGGCACAGCGCGACTGCGGCGCCGACGGCCTCAGCCCCTGGGGTAACATCGTGAGCTTCACCACCGAGACGTGCGGCGTGCCCACCGACCTGGAGCTCCTCTCCGTCTCCGCCAACTCCATCACCATCACCTGGGCCTCCGGACTCCCCTACAACGTGCGCTACAGAAGAACGACCGGCGAGTCGGACCTCTGGCACCAAGTGACCAACAAAATGCCCCCGTACACCATCAACGGACTGCTGCCCGGCAACACGTACCGCGTGCAGGTGCAGGACATCTGCGCCACGGGAGGCAACTCCTCCACCTTCAGCACCGCATTGGTGGTCACTACGCTGTCCTGCACCACTCCTGACGACGTGACCGTCACCGACATCACGAACAACTCCGCCAACGTGACCTGGACCTCCGGCAGCACCTACAACCTGCGCTACCGCGAGAACGGCGGTGCGTGGACGAACGTGACGGGCGCGACCTCCCCCTACGCGCTGACAGGTCTGCATCCCAACAGTTTCTACGAGCTGCAGGCGCAGAAAGACTGCGGCGCCGACGGACTGAGCTCTTGGAGCGATGTAGTGACCTTCACCACCGCCCCCAGCATCGTTCCCACCGTTGCTAACATTACCGGTAACAGCAGCGTTTGCCCGGGCAACACCACCGAGCTGACCGCCACCTCCGACGTGGAAGTCTCCTACCTCTGGAGCACCGGCGAAACCTCTCAGACCATCACCGTCGGACCGGGTGATTACTCCGTCATCGTGACCTCCACCACCGGCGATGAGCTCGCCTCCGGCATCTTCACTGTCTCCGCCAAAGAGAGCTACACCACAGAGGATAACCAGAGCGTTTGCCAAAACGAGCTGCCCTACGTGTGGAACGGCGAAAGCTACTCCACCCCGGGCAACTACACCAAGACGCTCACCGCCGCCAACGGATGCGACAGTGTGGTCACCCTCCACCTGACCGTCAACTCGACCTACGCGGTGACCGACACGCGTGCCGTCTGCCCGAGCGAGCTGCCCTACACTTGGAACGGATTCATCTTCCACAGTGCCGGCACACAGCCCGTGACCCTGCAAACCGTCAACGGATGCGACTCCGTCGTGACCATGACCCTGACGCTGAACCAGACCTACAACACGCCCGTCACGGCCACCATCTGCCAGGGCGACAGCTACAGCTTCTTCGGCCAGACCCTCACCGCGGGCGGCACTTACACCCATACGCTGCAGACCGTCAACGGCTGCGACAGCGTCATCACCCTCACGCTGACCGTCAACCCGACCTACGCAGTGACTGACCAACGCACCGTTTGTCCGGGCGAGCTGCCGCTCACCTGGAACGGCAAGACCTTCACTGAGGCTGGCACAAAGACCGCCACCCTGCAGACCGTCAACGGCTGCGACTCCACGGTCACCATGACCCTGCACGTCTTCCCGACCTACAATGTGCCCGTCACGGCCACCGTCTGCCAAGGCGAAAGCTACAGCTTCTTCGGCCAGACCCTCACCTCGGGCGGCACCTACACCCACACGCTGCAGACCGTCAATGGCTGCGACAGCATCGTCACCCTCACGCTGACCGTCAACCCGACCTACGCGGTGACCGACACGCGCACCGTTTGCCCGAGCGAGCTGCCGCTCACCTGGAACGGCAAGACCTTCACCGAGGCCGGCACGCAGACCGCCACACTGCAGACCGCCAACGGCTGCGACTCCACGGTGACCATGACCCTGCATGTCAACCCGGCCTACAATGTGCCCGTCACGGCCGCCATCTGCCAAGGCGACAGCTACAGCTTCTTTGGCCAGACCCTCACCACGGGCGGCATCTACACCCACACGCTGCAGACCGTCAACGGTTGCGACAGCGTCATCACCCTCACGCTGACCGTCAACCCAACCTACCTCATCACCGAAGAGCGCACGGTCTGCTCGGCAGGACTGCCCTACCTCTGGAACGGTGTCGTCTTCACGGGCCCAGGCACGAAGTTCGCCACGCTGCACACGGCCACTGGTTGCGACTCCGTTGTGACCATGATCCTCACCGTGGACGAGGCCTTCGAAGTCACGGTGAACCGGGCGGTTTGTGTTGACGAGCTGCCTATCGTCTGGAACGGCAAGACCTTCAACGCCGCCGGCACGCAGACCGTCACCTTGGAAGCCTCCAACGGCTGCGACAGCATCGTGACGATGGTGGTGACCGTCAACACCCCGGTGCACCAAGCCTACACCGTCGTGGAATGCGGCTCCTACACCTGGACGAACGGCGACGGCGCGACCTACACCGCCTCCGGCACCCACACCTACAGCCACACCGATGCCAACGGCTGCACACAGGTCGACACCCTCCACCTGACCATCCACAACCCTGTCCACACGGCAGTCACCGTCAGTGAGTGCGGCTCTTACACTTGGAACGGACAAACCTACACGACTTCCGGCAACTACACCTACAGTCACACCGACGCCAATGGCTGCACCCAGGTCGACACCCTCCACCTGACCATCTACAATCCGGTGAACACAGCCATCACGGCGCAAGCCTGCGGTTCCTTCGTCTGGAACGGAGAGACCTACACCACCTCCGGCACCCACACCTTCAGCCACACCGATGCCCACGGTTGCACGCAGGTCGACACCCTCCATCTGACCATCTTCAACCCGGTGCACCAGGCCGTCACCGTCTCCGAGTGCGGCTCCTACACCTGGACAGCTGGCAACGGACAAACCTACACAGCCTCCGGCGACTACACCTACAGCCACCTCGACGCCCACGGTTGCACGCAGGTCGACACCCTCCATCTGACCATCTTCAACCCGGTGCACCAGACCGTCACCGTCTCCGAGTGCGGTTCCTACACCTGGAACGGACAGACCTACACCGCCTCCGGCAACTACACTCACAGCCACCTCGACGCCAACGGTTGTACGCAGGTCGATACCCTCCACCTGACCATCTTCAACCCGGTGCACACGGCGGTCACCGTCAGCGAGTGCGGCTCCTACACCTGGAACGGACAGACCTACACGACTTCCGGCAACTACACTTACAGTCATCTCGACGCCAACGGCTGCACGCAGGTCGACACCCTCCACCTGACCATTCTCAACCCGGTGCATCAGGCCATCACCGTCAGCGAGTGCGGCTCCTACACTTGGGCCGCCGGTAACGGACAGACCTACACAACTTCCGGCAACTATACCTACAGTCATCTTGATGCCAACGGCTGCACGCAGGTCGATACCCTCCACCTGACCATCTTCAACCCGATGCACACGGCGGTCACCGTCAGTGCCTGCGGCTCCTACACCTGGGCGGACGGCAACGGACAGACCTACATTACCTCGGGCGACTACACCTACAGCCATCTTGACGCTCACGGATGCACACAAGTCGACACCCTGCATCTGACCATCCTGCACGGTTCCAGCGCAGTGATCGCCAATACCATCTGCGCCAGCGAACTGCCCTACGAGTGGAACGGCGTGACCTTCACCGAGGCCGGTATGCAGACGGCCACCATCGATGCCGCCAACGGCTGCGACTCCGTGGTGACGATGGTACTCATGGTCAACACTCCGGTGCACCACGCCTACACCGCTGAGGCTTGCGGTTCCTACACTTGGAACGGCACGGTCTACAGCGTCTCGGGCAACTACACCTACAGCCATCAGGATGTCAACGGATGCACACAGGTCGACACCCTCCACCTGACCATCTTCCAACCGGCGAACATCGCTATCACAGTGGCTGAGTGCGGCTCCTACACCTGGACCTCTGGCAACGGCGTGACCTACACCGCCTCGGGCAACTACACCTACAGCCACACCGATGCCAACGGTTGCACGCAGGTCGACACCCTCCACCTGACCATCCACAACCCGGTGCACCAGGCCGTCACCGTCTCCGAATGCGGCTCCTACATCTGGAACGGCACAGTCTATGAGACCTCCGGCACGTACACCTACAGTCATCTTGACAACAACGGTTGCACACAGGTCGACACCCTCCACCTGACCATCCACAGCCCAGTGCATCAGGCCGTCACCGTCTCCGAATGCGGCTCCTACACCTGGAACGGCACAGTCTATGAGACCTCCGGCACGTACACCTACAGTCATCTTGACAACAACGGTTGCACGCAGGTCGATACCCTCCACCTGACCATCCACAACCCGGTGCACCAGGCCATCACCGTCACCGAGTGCGGCGACTACACGTGGAACGGACAGACCTACACGGAAAGCGGCGACTACACCTACAGCCACCTCGACAACAACGGTTGCACGCAGGTCGATACCCTCCACTTGACCATCAACCACCCGGCGGGCACGGCTGTCACCGTCACCGAATGCGCTTCCTACACGTGGACGGACGGCAACGGACAGACCTACACCGAGTCTGGCATCTACACCTACAGCCACCTTGATGTCGTCGGCTGCACGCAGGTCGACACCCTGTATCTGACCATCAACGAGCCCGAGGCCACCACCCTCACAGCGACCGTCTGCCCGGCTGCACTGCCTTACACTTGGAACGGCGTGGTCTTCACCGCCGCCGGCACTCAGTCCGTCACGCTGACGGCTGCCAACGGCTGCGACTCCGTGGTGACCATGACCCTCACCGTGGGTGACGCCTACACGACTAACGAGACCGTTGCGGTCTGCGCCAGCGAGTTACCCTACACCTGGAACGGCGTGGTCTTCACCGCCGCCGGCACTCAGTCCGTCACGCTGACGGCTGCCAACGGCTGCGACTCCGTAGTGACCATGACCCTCACGGTGATCTTCGCTGCTCAGAGTGACATCTACGAAACCGCCTGCGGCAGCTACTTCTGGAACAACGCCAACTACACCGAGTCCGGCGACTACACCGCGACCTTCACCGCCGCCAACGGCTGCGACTCCGTCGTCACCCTGCACCTGACCATCAACCAGTCGGTACAGACTGAGCTCTACGAGACCGCCTGCGACAGCTACACCTGGACGGACGGCAACACCTACACCCAGAGCGACGACTACGCGATGACCCTCACCGCCGCCAACGGCTGCGACTCCATCGTGGTGCTGCACCTCACCATCCACAACTCCGCGACATCCGAGTTCTCCATTGAATGGATGGACGACACGCCGTACACGTGGAACGGACAGGAGTACACCGAATCCGGCGACTACACGCAGACGCTGCAGACCGTTGATGGCTGCGACAGCGTGGTGACCCTCCACCTGACCATCACCGTGGACGTGGACGTCTATGACGCCGCGGCAGTCTATATCGCCCCGAACCCGGCCAAGGAGGTCTGCCGCATCGTCGGTCTGGAAAGCGCCCCGATTTCCGTCGACCTCTTCGACATGCGCGGCAAGCTCCTGATGCGCGCCCGCAGCACCGAGTTCGATGTGAGCACCCTGCCTTCGGGTATGTATATGGTCAAGGTGAACACCGGCGACCGTATCATCAACCTGAAACTCATCCGCCAATAGGCGCGGACAGAAATAAAATCAAACGATTAAGCAGTAGGGCTGTTGCATGGCGACAGCCCTACATTTTGTTTACGCATCGACATTCACGACGCACCGAACCTTCTTGTAAGAAGGAAGCTGCCGGAACTGCCGGATGACCTCGCGGAGCTGTTGCTTCCGGGTCGCAAGCGTGGCGTCGCGGTTCAGCTTTATCCAAAAATCTTGCAAGTAGTAATTCTGTATGCGGGAGACCAACGGCGCGGCAGGACCCATCACGTTGCCGGCGAACACTTCGCGCAGCATCGTCTGCATCTGCATGGCGGCGGCGAGCACGGTTTCCTCCTCGGGATGCTTCAGCGTCACCTTCACCATACGGGTGACGGGCGGAAGACGGAAGAGCTGCCGCTCGGCAATCTGGCTCGTGTACATCGCGGCGAAGTCGTTGGACTCCACATACTGCAGTGCGGCGTGATTCGGCTGGTACGTCTGAATGACCACCTTGCCCGGCACCTCCTTGCGACCCGCCCTGCCGCTCACCTGCGACAAGAGCTGGAAAGCCCGCTCAAAGGCCCGGAAGTCGGGGAACGAGATCAGCGCGTCGGCGTTCAGGATGCCCACCACACTCACGCGGTCGAAATCCAGTCCCTTGGTCACCATCTGCGTACCCACCAATATATCGGTCTTGTGCTCTTCGAAATCGCTGATAATCTGCTGATAGGCATTCTTCGAGCGCGTGGTGTCCGTGTCCATCCGAGCGATGCGCGCCTCGGGGAAAATCTCCGCCAGCGTATCCTCGACCTGCTCCGTGCCAAAACCCTTCATCTCGATGTCGGTGCTGTGGCAGGTCGGGCACTCTTTCGGCACTTCGATGGCGTAGCCGCAGTAGTGGCACTTCAGCAGATTCGTGCGCTTATGGTAGGTCAACGTCACGTCGCAGTACTGGCACTTGGGCATCGACTCGCAGGTATGGCAGATCATACGCACTGCATAGCCGCGCCGGTTCTGGAAGAGGATGACCTGTTCCTTGCGCTCCAACGCCGCCGCCATCTGCCCGATCAGGAAGTTCGAGAAGAGACCGCGCACCTCGTTCCGACGGGTAGCCAGGTTCATATTGACCGTGTATATATCTGGAAGATGGCTGTCGGCATAACGCTGCATCAGCTCCACAAGTCCGAACTTGTGCAGTTGCACGTTGAAGTAGGTCTCCAACGACGGGGTGGCGGTGCCCAACAACGTCTTCGCCCCGTGGATCTGCGCGAGCACCACCGCCGCATCTCGGGCGTGATAGCGCGGTGCGGGATCCATCTGCTTGTAGGAGCCGTCGTGCTCCTCGTCCACAATAACCAACCCCAGCTGCTTGTAGGGCAGCAACAAGGCAGAACGCGCCCCAAGCACAAGCTGGTACTTGGAGGTGTCGTCTTCACTGCCACCACTCAGCACACGGTTCCAGATCTCAACTCGCTCATACTCGTTGAAACGGGAGTGATAGACTCCTACCCTATCGCCGAAATACTTCCGCAACCGATTGACAATCTGTGAGGTGAGCGCGATTTCCGGCAGGAGATACAACACCTGCTTCCCTTGCTTCAACACCTCATCGATAAGCTTGATGTAGATTTCCGTCTTGCCGCTGCCGGTAACGCCGTGCAACAGGGTGACGGGATATTGCTCGAAACGCTGCTTTATTTCATGATAAGCCCGCTCCTGCGGTTCTGAAAGCGTCACTTCGCCGGCACTTTCGGCGGAGTATTCAGCCAAGCGGGAGATCACGCGCTCCTCGGAGAGCAGAATCCCCTTCTTGATGAGCGTCTGCAGGCTGTTCGGGTTGACGCTGCCGGACTTCGTGAGCGCGGTCTTGGGGATGGCCGCGTCGAAGCGGTAGCGGCCGCCCTCGCGCGTCTGCATCATGAAGGCCAGCAACGTGTCGGCCTGCTGTGAAGTGGAGGTCTTGGCGTTGAGCCCGTCAAGAATCTTCATAAACGCCGCCTCGGTGTCGTATGGTGGCGCAAGGCGTATAACAGTCTCTTTCTTAGGCTTGTAAGGATTCCGTATCTCCTCGTCGGTGATGACGGCCCGCTTATCGACCAGCGACTTGATGATGGGCATCACCTTGGCCACCTGGAGGGTTTTGCCCACCTCGGCCACGGTCATCGTCTCGCGGTGGATGAGCAACTCCACGACATTGAGTTCGTAGGGGGTGAGCACGGAGACGTCGCCGTCGAAGTCGGGATGAATCTTGACCTTGGTCTCACTGGCGAGCCGCAGTGCTGAAGGCAGCGCGGCAGCCATCACCTCCCCGACGGTGCACATGTAGTAGTCGGCTATCCATTGCCAGAGTTTGAACTGCGCCTCTGAGATGACCGGCCGCTCGTCGATGACGTCCAGGATGTACTTGACGGTAACCTGTTTGGGCGGTTGCTCGTGCACCCGTTCCACGATGGCGGCGTAGAGCTTGCTGTTCCCGAACGGCACCACCACGCGCACACCGAAACGAACCTGCCCGTTGAGCGCCTGCGGCACGCGGTAGGTGAAGCGCGCTTCCAAAGGCAGCGGCAGGATTACATCGGCAAAAAAGGTCTGCATGGGACTGTCGGGTTAGAATCCGCTCGGGACAATCTCATTGTCCCTGACTTCGAGGAACTGCACATTCACGTTCTCATAGCCTCCGTCGGGCAGCTTGTCGAAAGAGAGAGGGAAAGCGATGGGCTCCACCTTCACCTGGTCCAGGTCATTGCCCCCGCGAATGAACTCCACGAAGTAACGGGTAATGTCGTAGCCTTGGAAGGCGAAGTTCTCCAAGCTCGGCGGTACCCCGAAGCTTTGGGTATAGTCATACACGAACGTTTGAGTCCGCTCGTTTTCGAAATCGACGTAATAGTCTGAGAAAAAGTGCAGATTCAGTTTGGAATAGTACTCCACATCGTAGGTGTTGGACTCCAGCCACGTCTTCGGCACTACAAAGGTCAGTCTGTCGATCTTGTCGCTGTAGAGCAAGCTCCTGGAAATGATGAGGTTCTGTGCAGGGTTGTCGTAAAACGTGACCACATAGCTGGGGGTTCCCTTCTCCAAACGGGCGACCACGGAGGAAGCGTTCGGAGTGATCTCGTAAGGAATCCGGTTCGCCTTGAAATAGGAGATATATGCCGCCATCTCGCGGTCATTGGAGGTCGAATCACCGTAGATGATGATGGGGAAGGCATCTTGTTGCTGCGCGAGGAACGAAATCATGGCCGGACGCGCCTCCAACGAAGGAATCAGCTTATAGACATACTCGTTGCCTTCCACAAAATCTTGCCGGTTGGTGAACGGGTTCACGATAGGAATCTGCCGCTCTTTGGCATATTCCGCCGCAATAGTGAAGAGTTTGCCGAAAAAAGGACCGACGATGAGCTTGACGCCGTCCATCAGGTCGTCATCCTCCATCACACGACGCAACTTCCGCTCATCGTTGGTGATATCGCGCACCACGATGTCGAAATGGAGGTTCACCCCGTTCCGCACATACTCCTCAATGGCCATCTGCGCCCCGTTCCAAAAGCCCATCAGCTGATAGGAGCGCACGTTGTCCATATCCTCGCACTCTTTGACGTAAGGCGATGTATAACTAGCCGATTCAAAAGGAATCAGATACAATATCTTGCATGTTCCGGACTCCGCAAAAACGGATAAGACCCCGAACATGGTAAGTATAACGTATAGCAGTAGTTTTTTCATAATCTCAATTATCCATTCTCAATTGTCAATTCTCAATTATCCATTATCACATTCTTTCCAATACAGTATGACAGAGTGCCTCCATCCGGTCGTGATAGCTGTCGAGGAACTTGCCGGTGACGCGGTTGGCGATGAGAAGGCATACGGTCAACGGACGGTGCCCCAACAGGTTGCCGAGACCATAGATGGCCGAACACTCCATCTCCATATTGGTGATGACGTTGCCGAGATACTCGAACGTCTCGATCTTCCCGTTAAGCTCGGGATAACGCAGTCGGGCACGCACCTGCCTTCCCTGCGGTCCGAAGAAGCCGGGGGCGCTGACGGTGATGCCCTGCCGCATGTCATGGCCGATGCGGTCGAGCAGCTCTCGGGAAGCGGGAGTGCAATAGGGCGTCGGCAGGGAGGGACTCCACTCCGTATGACGGACAAAGGCGTCCACCACATCCTCACGGACGATGTCGCCCGTATCGTAATAGCGCAACATGCCGTCGATGCCGAGACCGTAGGCGGAAGCCAAAAAAGTGCCGCACTCGAGGTCGGCCCGCAACGCGCCGGAAGTGCCGATGCGCACGAGGTTGAGGGTGCGGTGTTCGCTGCGGACGGTACGGGTGGCGAGGTCAACGTTGGCCAGGGCGTCCAACTCGGTGAGCACAATGTCGATGTTGTCGGTGCCCATCCCCGTGGAAACCACAGAGATACGCTTGCCCTTGTAGGTGCCCGTGTGGGTGATGAGCTCGCGGTTCTGCTTGCGCACCTCCACCGTGTCCAACATGCCGGATATCATCGACACACGGCCGGGATCGCCCACCAAAATGACATTGTCGGCCAGCTCCTCAGGGTGCAGGTTGAGATGGTAAATCGCGCCGTCGGACTGCAACGGCAACTCGGAAGCAGCTATCTGGTTGTTCATATTCTTTCTATTTTTATCAGTCGGCAAAGATACAAAAAAAGGGTTATGGTTTAAGGGTTAATGGTTAAGGTTTAAGGGTTATGGTTTAAGGTTTAAGGGTTAGGGGTTAGAGAGTAAAAGGGTTAAGGGGGACGGTTAGAGAGGAATCGATTTGAGGGTTACTTGATAGAAGTGGTCGGGGGTGGCGTGAGGAATCAGCGTACCGACAGGGAGTGTTTCGGGGAGATAGACGGCGCACATGGTGTTGGCGACGTGGTAGAGGTGCGGGCGTTTCTCCGCCGGAGTCACCTCCCAGATGGCGGCCAAGACACTCCACCGGATGGTCTCCGGGTCGTAGCCGTAGTCGTGCCAGACAACCACCGACTTCTCGTCGCGCAACAGCCGGAAAGCAGTCTCCGTATCCTTCTTCACCGCCTCGTAGTGATGGTCGCCGTCGATAAAGACAAGGTCGTAGCGGCCAAGATGCGGGGTGAAGTCGAAGGTCTGCGAATTGCCGTGCAGATGCGTCACATTGCTGAGATGGCGGGAGAAGAAAGCGTGGGCATCGGCATAGCGTTCGCTGCCGCTGAGCGCGACAATCTCCTCGCGGGGCAAGTTCAACGTCACGCACTCGGGCACCTCGTCAGCCACATTGGCGACACTCTCGCCCCGCCAGGTGCCGATCTCGAAGTAGGTCTGCGCATGCTGACGACGGGCAAGCACCCGCAGCAGCGCAATGTCGATGGGCATCGTCGCACCCGACAGGTAAGCGTACGGCGAAACGGTCACCTCCAAGTCCGGCGACAGTTCCTCCAACCGCAGCAGCGGCAACCCGTCGGGAAGCCCGTATTGGCGCACGAACGCCTCGTGATAGACATCCTCGCTCTCCAGCACGTGGTTCAGCAGATACGGATGCTTAGCGATGAGCTTCAACGCTCGAAGACCCTTTTGCAGTTTGTTCATAACAGATTATTTCAGGTAATGGTTTTTTATCTCAAGAATATAACTCTTTAATTCATCGTATGTTAAGACATAATCCCGAAGCTTGAAATCCGATTCCCGGATGAAGCAGGCCAGCAGGAATATCGCATTCATCGAATAGGCGATGGAGGCGGTGACGGCAGCCCCCGTGGCGGCAAAGCGCGGGATGAGCGTGAACCCGCAGCCCAACGTGACCGCCAACCCGCAGAGCGCGGCAATCGTGTTCATAAAGTAACGTCCCGAACCGGAATAGTAGTGCCCGAGAATCAGGAAGAGGCTGTAGAGCAACACACCCGGCGCAAGGATGCGGATGAGCTTGGCCATCCCCCCGAAGTCGGGACCGAACACGAAGACGTAAAACGAGGAGGGCAGCAACGACAACGCCAACACGGCGGGCAGCGCAACCACAAGACAGATCTTCCCCAAATCGAGTGTAAGTCTCTGGTTGTAAGCCTTGTCCGTGCTATTGGAAATGCGGGCGTACTGTACCAAAGCGATGCTGTTGGAGATAATCCAGAGCGCTTCGGCCAACGAGACGGCGTTGGAATAGACGCCCACCTGTCCCGCATCCACATAGACGTTGAGCAGATAGTAGCTCAGCCGGAGGTTGAAGAACTGCACGAAATGGCCTGTCTGGTTGAGGAAGCCGTACTTGAACAGTGCCTTCAACGCCTCGCCATACTCTCGCCACGGCATGATTCTCAGCGACTTATACTCCTCACGCAGTTGGCAGGTACCCAATATGGAAGACCCGATATAGGCGGCGTAAAGCCCTATGATGTAGCCGTACACGTCTCTGCGGCCCAACACGAAATGATAGACCACCAGCGTGAGCACCAAGAGGAAGGGCTGCAGCAGGGTGTTGTAATTCGCCTTCTTGACCTCCTCTTTCCCGACCAGAAAACGGAAGTTGATGCTGGCGATGGAGGAGATGAACGACAGGATGGCAGTGTGCCACGCCATGGAACGCTCCAGCCCGATGTCGATGAGCCCCATCACCACACCCATCACCGCCGCCACGAGCAGTGCCCACAGCACCGACGGCAGCCACAGTTTCGAGAACGAATGCCGGGAGGTCAGATAGATCAGACTCGCACCGCAGACAATCTCCGAGAAGATCAGGATGAAGCTGATGTTCGTCAGTACCAACGACTGCACACCCTTGCCACTGTCGCCCAGCACCTGGGAGATGATGATGGCAATCGCCAAGTTGAAAAAGGCGACGACGATTTTGGTGCCGAAGGTGTTGAGAATCTTTCCGAACATAGCCACGTTTACGGCGGCAAAGGTACACAAATTACAGATATCTTCGCACATATATTTTTTCCGGTCATCGGTAATTGTGTTAAAAAAAAAGTTATTTTTGCACTTCTAATTGCGTGAACATGCTGATCGTCCACATACCCTCCTGGTTTCCCATCCCCGAGAAGCCGTTGAACGGAAACTTCATTTTCCGGCACATCGAGTCTCTCGGTGAGCGGGTGCGGTCGGTCATCCTGCACCACGTACACGACGGCTTCACACCGGAGATCGCCCACAATGCGACGCTCTTCCCGGTGAAACCGAAGCGCAGCGACAAACTCGCACTCATCCGTGCCTACGACACCGCCTTCGACGAGCTGGTGCGACAGTACGGCCGTCCCGACATCCTGCATCTCCACGTAGCCCTCCCGTTGGGACCGGTGGCCGCCCACCTGAGCCGGAAGTACCACGTCCCGCTCATCGTCAGCGAACACTGGACAGGCTACCTCCCGATGAACCGCCCGAACCTGACCCTGCTGGAGCGGCTGATGCTGCGACGGACGTTCAGCGCCGCCTCGCAGATTACCGCCGTGTCGCAGAACCTGCTCGACAACATCGCCCTCACCGTGCCCGCCGCCGCCCGCAAACCCCGGACCGTGGTCGGCAACGTGGTCAACACAGCACTCTTCTCCCTGAAAGAAAGGGACTTGTCGGACGGCAAGAAGCGTATCCTGCACGTCTCGACGATTGAGAACAAGGCCAAGAACATCATGGGCATCCTGCACGCCATCCGGCAGGTGGCTTCGCAACGCACGGACTTTGAACTCAACATCATCCACGACTATCAGAACGAGGAGGCGGAGCGGTTCGTAACGGAGAACGGCTTGTCGGACACCGTCCACTTCCTCGGGCGTCGGACCCCCGCCGAAATCGCCGCGCAACTCCGGCAGTCCGACTTTTTCCTGCTCTTCTCGAACTACGAGAACCAGCCCTGCGTGCTGCTGGAGTCGTTCTGCACCGGCACGCCCGTCATCACCACCCCCGTGGGTGGTATCCTCGAAATCGCCAACGAGGGCAACGCCGTCATCGTCAACCCGAAAGACGAAGCACAACTCACTGAAACAGTGAACTTCATGCTGGACAACAGCCAGCAGTTCGCCCCGGCGGAAATCCGTCGGAACGCCTTGGAGCTCTGCTCCCCCGAGGTCATAGGAAAGAAATGGCTCGACCTCTATTCTAGACTTTAATTGTAACGATTCATACATCTCGAATCACAAATTTCTAACTTAATAAAACCAAATGTTATGAGGAAAAAGCTATTTATTATCAGCTTTCTGCTGCTCCTATGCGGCGTGACCAGGCTCCCCGCCCAAACCAACAGCACCACGGTGGCGGAAGGAACCACCACGAGCAACTACATTCCCATTTACGGGTCGTACATGAGTTCGTGGCAGCATAACCAAATTCTCTATCCGGAATCCATGCTTGCGGATATGGTCGGAGGAACCATCTCGGAAATTTCCTTCTACACCCAGGCGCCCGGCTTCAACAAAACCTGGGACGCGACTATGCGCATCCGTATGGGCATCACGGAAAACAATTCGTTCACGATAGCCGACTACATGACCGACTCACTGGAGACCGTTTATATCGGTACATTGGCAGTGGTGATGGGTGAGATGCACATTGTGTTCGACAGCTCTTTCACCTACACGGGAGGCAATCTTCTTCTCGATATTGCCACAGAGGTAAGGATCGCCCAATATGCAAGCGCCACGTTCAAAGGTGTCACGACGGAGAACTTCATGAGCATCCGAGGACAGAATGCCGCCGGTTTGGAAAGCATCATCAACCAAACCCGCCACAAATTCATCCCCAAGACCACCTTCACCTACACGGGTGGTGTGTCATGCCTCTCGCCCATGGCGGTCACGCTGGACGCCCTTTCGGAAAACGACGCCACCGTACATATCACACCCCGCTCCGGACAAAACGCTTGGGAGTTCCTCTTGGTTCCGACCGGCACCGACACGACCAGTATGGCCTGGATACCCGCCAACGACACGATCTTCCAACTCGCGGGACTGACGGACAACACCGCCTACACCATCTACGTGCGCACTGTCTGCGACGGCACCACCCACAGCTCCTCCACCTACGCGAACTTCCGCACACCCTGCGCCCTTATCTCCACACTGCCTGTGCTGTGGGACTTCGAGACCGACAACGTGGAATACAGTCCCACCTACCCCTTGCCTGCCTGTTGGTCGCGGCTGCCCGCCACCTCCCAGAACCCGTACGTTTATAGCTATCTCACCACACACGGGCATAGCGGAACCCACCTCCTCTATTTTACTTCCACCAGTGCCGCAAATCTGGCCATCTTGCCGGAAGTTGACACGACCGTACTGCCCATCAGCAACTTGCAACTGTCGTTCTATCCTAAAACTTTCAGCAATGGACAATCCATGGACCTGATTGTGGGTGTGATCGGCGATCCCAACGACAACAGCACCTTCCAACCCTACGACACCATCCACGTCAGCTCCAGTGCCTACGACAGCGAACCCCACCTTGTGATGTTCAACGAGTTCACCGGGTACGGCAACCGCTTCGCCTTGCGGGCGGACAATCCCTCTACCACGCTGATGTACCTCTGCGTGGACGACATCCTTTTGGAGGAGATTCCCGAATGCCCGAAGGTGCAGCAATTGACCGTCACCTCCGTCAGTGAGTCGAGTGTGGGACTCTCCTGGTATGGCCTTAACGACAACTACGTGGCCCGCTACTGCGTGGAAGGCGACACCGTCTGGACCACCCAGCTCACCTCCACAGACTCGATCGAGATCAGCGGTCTGCTGGCCAACACCTCTTACATCATCCAGATTGCTCCGGATTGCGAAGAGATTACGGAGGACATGTACCGCCAAGTCATCGTCTTGACCAACTGCGCGGCCACCTCCGCCCCCTACTTCATCGACTTCGAAACCGAGAGCATGATCCACTGCTGGACGATAGCGCAGGAGGGCGTCATCGAGGACTCCTTCTACGGAAACGCATACTATCCAGCATTGAAGACCTCCTCCACCAACACCTATTCCGGCACCCGGTATCTGGAAATCGGCGCCCAGTCAGGCTCCACAGCCTTCTTCGTAGCCCCGAAAATGAGCCAGAGCATCGAAGACCTGCAAATCCGCTTCTACACCCGCGAGCCCCAGTCCCTACTCACCCCCAACATCTTGGGCACGCTGCAGGTGGGTCTGATGACGGGTGCGATGGATGTCGCCTCCTTCGTCCAGGTGGCCACCATCCCCGTGTCGGGCACGACCTACACGCTCCAAACCGTCGATTTCAACCAGTCCGGCTACACGGGTGACGGCTACTACATCGCCTTCCGCTACATCGGCAGCGGAACCGGCGAGGATGTGAAGCCCATCTACTTGGACGACATCACCATCACCATCCACACCAGCTGTCCGGAGCCCACCGCCCTCAACGTGGCGGGCGTGACCCAGACGAGTGCCGACCTCAGCTGGAGCGGCAATGCCACGGACTACCACGTTTACTACCGCCGCGCCGACGAGATGGACTTCGGCTTCGTGCCGGCCGTCCTCGACAGCGGCGTCTTCACCCTCCCCGGCCTGCAACCCTCCACACACTACTACTGGTATGTCTCCGCCATCTGCCCGGACACCACCGAGGCGCCGAGCACCATCAGCACCTTCATGACCGAGTGCGGCACCTATACCGTCTTCCCGCATCAGGAAGACTTCAACGGCTATAGCTCCAACATGTTCCCCGACTGCTGGCAGCGGATCGACGGTTCCACGGAGACCTCGTACACCTTCCCGATGACGTTCCAGAACTCCAATGTCTTCCAGTACGCGCACTCCCTGCCCACCTGTATGGTCTTCGGCTCCAACATGACGCAATCCGCCACCGCCATCATGCCCCACTTCTCCCAGAACCTGCAGACGCTGAGAATCTCCTTCTACGCACGACCCGAGAATTCCTCCTCCGGCGTGATGCATGTGGGTTACATCACCGACCCCACGGACAGCAGCACCTTCGTGAGCGTCTATCAAATCGACCCCGCCTCCCTCGCTGACTACAGCTATCACCAGTACATCGTGGACTTCAACAACCAGACCGCCCCGGATTCCGCCCTCATCGCCTTCCGCTACGTGGCCAGCAACGAGTGGTACTTCCTCCTGGACGACATCACCGTGAACCTCATCCCGAACTGCTTCGCGCCGCTGCAGCTCTCCGCGACCAGCATCACCAGCACGACGGCCAACCTGACATGGCTCTCTAACGTCGATACCGTGGAGCTCTACTACAAGTACGCCGCCGAGCCCGACTGGAACATGGAAATCGCCACTTTGGACTCCACCGGCTACTACCACCTGACCGGCCTGACCCCGTCCAAGACCTACACGTGGTATGTGGTGGTGCCCTGTGATGGCAACACCTACGAAAGCGAGACCAGCACCTTCGTCACCGATTGCGCGGGCATCGTCAGCGTGCCGCGGACGTGGACCTTCGAGACCGGCAACTCGGGCGGCACCAGCTCCAACCCGCTGCCTGCCTGCTGGCACCGTACAGATCCCCAATTTCCCTACTCCTACCACGCCACCCTCTACAATCCCTCCCATACGGGCGACCGCTGCCTCTTCTTCAACACCAACGCCGGTAACCTATACGCCACCCTCCCGGCTATCGATACCACCGAGCTGCTGTTGGACACCCTCCAGCTGAAATTCTTCGCCCGCACCTACAACGCGTCACAGACCTACACCCTCGACGTCGGCGTGATGAGCGACCCGCTGGATCCGAACACGTTCGAGTTAGTGCAGAGCTACAACCTTACCTCCGGCATCTATCCCCAGGTGGCGTTCCGCACCAACTTCTCCAACTACACCGGGCACGGCTCCTTCATCGCCTTCCGCTGTCTGGCTATGTCGGGAGCGAACGCATACGTGGATGACGTCACCCTGCAGGCCAAACCGGACTGCGAACCCGTTGACAACCTGACCATTACAGACATCACCATGACAACGGTAACCCTCTCCTGGACCGAGGAAGAGGATGTCAGCACCTTCCTCGTGGAGCACCAGGAGGCGGGCAGCACCACGTGGGTCACCGACACGGTGTTCGGCTTGACGGGAGTCGTCAGCGGGCTGACGCCCGGCACGACCTACACCTTCCGGGTGAAACCGCTCTGCGATGTCGGCATCGAGTATCTCTCCGTGAGCTGCCACACGCAGTGCGAGGTCAACACCATCTATCCCTACTACGAGAGTTTCGAGGACGGTGCGTTCGGATGCTGGATGCCCGAGTACATTATGCAGAACGGCAGCTCCTGGCAGAACCACACCGTGAACACCATGGGCCAATACCCGGCTCACGGCAGCCGCTACGTCTATTACCACCCCAGCGCCATCAACTACTATTCGGAAGGTCTGCTCGTGTCGCCGGTCTTCGACTTCACCAATGCCCCCCATCCCAAAATCTCGTTCTACTATGACGCTTTGGGCGATGATGTCAATCGCGACACCTTGGCGCTACTCTACCGCACCTCCCCGACCGACAGCTGGCACTACATCGCCGGCTGGGGTTGCCACGACGACCTCGACGTCACCTGGAACAACGACACCGTCGCGCTTCCCTCGCCTTCAGCCACCTACCAGCTCGCCTTCAAGGCCGTGTCAACCCATGGCTACGGCATCTTCCTCGACAACTTCACCATCCTGAACATCGACCCGCCCGTCATCCAACCGACAGTGGTCACCAACGACGCCACCAACGTCACGTCGTTCTCCGCCGAGTTGAATGGCGCCATCACCGACCTGGGCAACCAAACCATCCTGAACAGCGGCTTCGAGTGGAAGTTGAGCGGTCCCGGAAGCTTCATGACCGTCTCCGCCACCGGCAACCCGATGAGCCACCTGCTCACCGGACTGAACCCCAACACGAGCTACTCCTACCGCGCCTTCGTCTCCACAGCCAACGGCTCCGTGTACGGCGAACTCAAGAGCTTCACCACCATGGAACTCTCCGGCGACACCTGCGAGACGCCGACCAACCTGCACCAGGCCTCTGGACCTGAATACCCGGGCACTATCGTGGTCGCCTGGACCGACAATGCCGGTGCGTCACAGTGGAATCTGCAGTACCGCAGACCCACCGAATCCTGGACGCACGTGGTCGTCACCGGTGCCCCGACCTACACCATCTCGAATCTGGAGCCCGCCACCCTCTACGAAGTCCAAGTGCAAGCGATTTGCGAGAACAACATGAGCGAATGGTCAGACATCGTGGAGGCCACCTCGCAAGCCGACGACACCACCGGCCTTGCAAACCGCCTCGCCGACGCCATCCGTCTCTACCCCAACCCCGCGAACGAGTATGTGGACATCCAAGTTGACGGCAACCTGATCGTCACCGCCATGGAGGTGTACGACATCTTCGGCAAGGTCGTCCGCACCGTACCCGCCACCGGCTTCCCGACACGGATCAACATCGCCGGCCTCGCCAATGGCATGTACTTCGTGCGCATCACCACCCCCGAAGGCCTCGTGACGAAGAAATTCACGAAGAAATAAGCATACCTCCCCCTTCGGAATCAATGTCTCCGGCCTCCCTATCCCCAGCAAGGCCGGAGACATTCTTTTAAACCATAACCCATAACCCTTAACCCATAACACATACCCCTTAACCCTTAAACATTAAACCTTAAACCTTAAACCTTAACCCAATTTTTTGTATCTTCGCGCTTTCAAAACAGAAAATCCCTATTATGGCAGACGATAAGAAAATCATTTTCTCGATGGTGAACGTCAGCAAGACGTACCCACCTCAAAAACAAGTACTTAAAAACATATACCTCTCCTTCTTCTACGGTGCGAAGATCGGCGTGCTCGGTCTCAACGGCGCGGGCAAATCGTCGCTGCTGAAGATCATCGCCGGCCTCGACAAGTCCTACCAGGGCGAAGTCGTCTTCTCCCCCGGTTACTCGGTGGGCTACCTTCCCCAGGAGCCTCAGATCGACGACAACCTGACCGTCAAGGAAATCGTGATGCAAGGCGTGCAGCCCGTCGTTGATATCTTGAAGGAGTACGAGGAGGTGAACATGAAGTTCGCGGAGCCGATGAGCGACGACGAGATGAACCGCCTCATCGAGCGGCAAGGCGAGCTCACCGACCTCATCGAGCAGCACGACGCCTGGGAGCTCGACTCCAAGCTGGAGCGCGCCATGGACGCCCTGCGCTGTCCCGACGGCGACACCCCCGCCAAGAACCTCTCCGGTGGTGAACGCCGACGCGTGGCCCTCTGCCGGCTGCTCCTCACCGAACCCGACATCCTGCTCCTCGACGAGCCCACCAACCACCTCGACGCCGAATCCGTGGAGTGGCTGGAAGCCCACCTGCAGCAATACAAGGGCACGGTCATCGCCGTCACCCACGACCGTTACTTCCTCGACCACGTGGCCGGCTGGATCCTCGAGCTCGACCGCGGCGAGGGCATCCCGTGGCAGGGCAACTACAGCTCCTGGCTGGAGCAGAAGGCCAACCGCCTCGCTATGGAGCAGAAGCAGGAAAGCAAACGTATGAAGACCCTGGAGCGCGAGCTCGAATGGGTGCGCATGGCCCCGAAGGCTCGCCACGCCAAGTCCAAAGCCCGTCTGAACGCCTACGACAAACTCCTCAACGAAGACGTGAAGGAGAAAGAGGAGAAACTGCAGATCTTCATCCCCAACGGCCCTCGCCTCGGCAACAACGTCATCGAAGCGCAACACGTGCGCAAGGCCTTCGGCGACAAGCTGCTGTTCGACGACCTCAACTTCAACCTGCCGCCCAACGGCATCGTGGGCGTCATCGGTCCCAACGGTGCCGGCAAGACCACCCTCTTCCGCCTCATCATGGGATTGGAGAAGCCCGACAGCGGCGAGTTCCTGGTCGGCGAAACCGTGAAGGTCGGCTACGTTGACCAGCAGCACACCGTCATCGACCCCGAGAAAAGCGTCTATGAGGTTGTCTCCGAGGGTGCGGAACAGATGATGATGGGCGGACGGCTCATCAACGCACGCGCCTACCTGTCTCGCTTCAACTTCAACGGCACCGACCAAGGCAAGAAGGCCGGCGTGCTCTCCGGCGGCGAACGCAACCGCCTGCACCTGGCGCTCACCCTGAAGTCGGAAGCCAACGTGCTGCTCTTAGACGAACCCACCAACGACATCGACGTCAACACGTTACGGGCGCTGGAAGAAGGTCTGGAGAACTTCGCGGGCTGCGCGGTGGTCATCTCCCACGACCGCTGGTTCCTCGACCGTATCTGCACCCATATCCTCGCCTTCGAGGGCGACTCGCAGGTCTATTTCTTCGAGGGAAGTTACACGGAGTATGAGGAGAACAAGCGAATGCGCCTCGGCAACGTAGCGCCCAAGCGGATTCGGTACAAACGATTGACAGCAGATTAACAGCCTGCAGATTACGAGATCTGCACGATTTCCACCTTCTCGAAATTCTTCAGGATAGAGGCAATCTCCTTGATGTTGCCATAACGTCGCATCCGGACTTCGAAGGTGACCAGCATCTTGCCGTTGTTCTCTTCGGCATCCTTGTGCATCTCGTAATTGAGCACTTTGAACTTCTCACCCTTCAGGTTTTCCAACACTTCGGTAAGCACCTGATAATTCTCCACCAGGAATGTGATGTGACGTTCCCGCTGGGAGAAGTATGGGATATAGACATTGATGATGCCTAAGGAAATCAGCACGATGGCGGTGGTGATGAGCGCAAGCCAGAACATGCCGTTGCCACAGGCCAACCCGATGGCGGCGGTGACCCAAAGGCCGGCGGCAGTGGTCAGCCCGCGCACCACCTGCTTCTGCAGGATGATGGTGCCCGCGCCGATGAAGCCGATGCCCGTGACCACCTGCGAGGCGATGCGCGAAGGGTCGAAACTCACATGGTCGCGGCCTAACATAAGGTCGAAACCGTAAATCGAGAGAATCATGAACAGACAGGAGCCGAGCGCGACCAGCAAGTGCGTGCGCAGACCCGCCTCTTTGGCGTGATACTCGCGCTCAAACCCGATTGCTGCCCCCATAGCGGTGGCGGCCAATAGCCGCAAGACAAACTCCCACAACATATTAACAGATTATTGAGCAGTTCCTTCCGGAAACTCCGGCGAATTGCGGTAGTAATCGAAGTTCAGACGACTGGTTCGCGGACTCTTCACCAACGTGTCCTCGTTATGGCCGCTCGCATTGTCGAAGGAAAGATCCGTGTAACAGTAGTTTCGCGATGCCAGAAAACCGTACGCCGACTCGTTCTCGGACACAAAGTTGGTGTATTCCGGACGGTTTTGGACGATACTGCTGCCGGGAGTCGAAACCTCCCGATAGGTCAGGTAGTTCTGGTCAGCCGCCCACGCCGTGAGACGCATGCAGCGGTAAGGCTGCCCCGCAACGGAGTCAATGTAGCGGGTGACATGTTCGTTGGTCTCAATGGTCTGCACCATCGTGGAGAAGAAGTAATCCGGGGTGAAACCCGAGAAGGAGACCTCCGTGCCGGTTGTCGCCCGGATATAGTCGCCGTTGAGACGCTGCGTTATCTGGTGATGCGTGACCGCTTTGGTCACATTATCCACCTCTATGTAGTAAAACGTGAGGTAGAGGTCATACATGGCGGCGTTCAGCGCAGAGGTGAAGATGATTTTGTACGGCTTGTCGGAGCACATATTCCACGACACCATCGGACGCCGGACGGAGAAGTTGCCGACCATCACGGTCTCGGCGTAAATCTCATCGCCGGAGGTCTTGCGTTTGATGACCAGACGATACTTGCTATCCTCATCCAGCTTCCAATTCGAGTAGTAGAGCAGTTGTTTCGGGTTGTGGAAGTCGCCCTCGTTTTTCGGCACCGCCGTGGTGGTGTCCAACACGGCCGAACGGAGGAACTGCCCATCCCGATACTCCTCTAAACACACCTCGATGGAATCAACAGGATAGTAGATATTGTCCCACTCGCCGGCGGCTTCGTAGGCGTTGCCGTCGGTGATGTACCCTCTGTAAACCTTGAAATAGTGGACGTTATCTTTGATATTCAAAATGCCGTAGGTAACGGTGATATCCTTGTAGTCGGCCGTCAGATCGACAGGTTTGCACTGCGTGAGCAGCACGACGGCGGCGAACAGCGCAATGCAGATAGTGGTTATTCTCTTCATAATCAGTTGTTAATCGTTACTTTCAGGAATCTCGCGCAACCAAGGTGTGCCCATCCTTTGGCCGTCCTTATTGACACGAGTGTTCTTGTAGAATTTTTCGTTTATATAATATACCAAGCGTGTAGTAATCACATGGTTATGCAGCTTATATGTCTCCGTATAGGTAGAGCCGTCCGTCCGCACGTAGGTGAAGTCCATCGTGCGGATAGGTGCAAGGGAATACTCATAGCGGAAGTTGAGCGAGAGGTTCTTGTAGAGGCGGATGTTGATGTCGGCAAGGAAGGACCAGTCGCTGGTCTTGAACGTTTTCGAACGGGCCGTGGTCGTGCGGGTGAAGCCGTTGTAGATCTCCTTGGCGCGCACCAGACGGCTCCACGAGAAGCCGAGCGCGAAGGTGCAGCCGGAATACATCTCCTCGTAGCGCACCAAAAGCGGGATCTGTACGTAGTCGAGGGCCATCTTGCACTTTATGGTGGAGTCCCACGGCACCGAACGGTCCACGTCGGTGTACATCGACGGAGCGTAGTAATTCGTGTCGAAGTAGCCGGGCTGGCACTTTTTGTAGGAGCCCTTCTGCGCATAGAGCAACTCAACGTGCAGCTGCCACGTCTGCTTGGGGTTCAGCGGAACCGTCAGTCCGGCGCCTCCGTTGAATCCGACTTTGGTGAAGCCGTGGACACCGTCGCCCTCGATCTGCGCGAAGTTGACACCTGCGGCCACCGATCCGATAAACCGCTGTGCTTTAACATCTTGCACGGCAAATACACAGAGTATGAAGGCCGTCAGCGCGTATATGATGTTCTTTTTCATCCTCGTTCAATTTGAAACCGCGAAGATACACTTTTTTTAATTGATAATGGATAATGGACAATGGATAATTCTCCCGACAAACTCGAAACTTGAAACCTGAAGACCATGCTATAGGATTTAGAATTTTTTGTATTTTTGCAGATTCGAAAAAGTAGGTATTTCTAACATTAATATAAAAAGGTAAATCTATGACAGAAAAATCGAAACTCGGACTGGACTTCGCGCAGGTGGCTGTGGCAAAACAGCTGGCGAAGCAGATCGCAGACCAAGTCCAGGAGTTTGTGGACGGCTACACGACCGTCACGGTGGAGCGCACGCTGTGCCGTTTGATCGGCATCGACGGAATCGACGAGAACGAGGTTCCGCTGCCCAACCGGGTGGTCGATGCGCTGCATGAGGCCGGTGTGCTCAGCCAGGGCGTTCTCTACTTCATGGGCAACGCCATCCTGGAGACGGGTCTGGACCCGCAGGCCATCGCCGAGCGCATCTCCCGCAACGAGCTGGACGTCACCTCGCTGCCGTTGCATCCGCTGCCGGAGATCCAGAAGGCGATACAGCCCTACATCGAGCAGTGCCTCACCCGCATCAAGGGCAACGTGGCCAAGCGCAACGAGTACCTGAACACCATCGGCGAGGGCCCGAAACCGTACCTCTACATCATCGTCGCCACGGGCAACATCTACGAGGATGTCGTCCAAGCGCAGGCCGGCGCACGCCAGGGCGCGGACGTCATCGCCGTGATCCGCACCACCGGACAGAGCCTCCTCGACTACGTGCCTTACGGCGCGACCACCGAGGGCTTCGGCGGCACCTTCGCCACCCAGGAGAACTTCCGCATCATGCGCAAGGCCCTCGACGAAGTCGGCGAGGAGCAGGGCCGTTACATCCGCCTCTGCAACTACTGCTCGGGACTCTGCATGCCGGAAATCGCGGCCATGGGCGCCCTGGAGCGTCTTGACGTGATGCTCAACGACGCCCTCTACGGCATCCTCTTCCGCGACATCAACCCGCAGCGTACCCTCATCGACCAGTACTTCTCCCGCATCATCAACGGCTATGCCGGCGTCATCATCAACACCGGCGAGGACAACTACCTCACCACCGCCGACGCCGTGGAGGCCGCCCATACCGTGCTCGCCTCCGACCTCATCAACGAGCAGCTCGCCCTCCTGGCCGGACTGCCCGAGGAGCAGATGGGTCTCGGCCACGCCTTCGAAATGGACCCGATGCTGGAGAACGGATTCCTGCTCGAGCTCGCCCAGGCGCAGATGACCCGCGAGATCTTCCCCAAGGCCACGCTCAAGTACATGCCGCCGACCAAGTTCATGACCGGCAACATCTTCCGCGGCCACATCCAGGACGCTCTCTTCAACATCATCGGCATCTGGACCCACCAGGGCATCCAACTGCTGGGTATGCCCACCGAGGCCATCCACACCCCCTTCATGAGCGACCGCTACCTCTCCATTGAGAACGCCCGATACATCTTCAACGACATGCGCAGCATCGGCGAGGAGATGGAATTCCGCGAAGGCGGCATCTGCCGTGAGCGCGCCAAGACCGTCCTCAACAACGCCATCGAACTGCTGCAGCAGATCGTCCAGGAAGGCCTCTTCACCGCCCTCGAAAAAGGTATCTTCGGCGACGTGAAACGCCCGAAGGACGGCGGCAAAGGCCTCGCCGGCGTGGTCACCAAGGGCGACAACTACTTCAACCCGTTCATCAAGATGATGAAAGAACGCTGGTAGTCATTAGTTAGTAGTTAGTAGTTAGCAGATGGATACAACCTACGATATAGACAACCTCCCGGTCGGAACCCGGGTAAGCCACGAGAAGTACGGCGAAGGCATCATCAGCCAGAACAACGCGCTGACCTACAAGATCATCTTCGTGCGCGGCGGCGAGCTGGAGTTCTCCAAGGCCGCCGTGGCGTTGGAGGTCGTCGAGGCCAACGATGTCGAGGACGACACCCCGAAACTCAACATCCGCGAGTTCAAACAGGTGCTCACCCAAATCCTGACCCAGTACAACGGCATCGAATACAAAGCCGAGCTGGGCAAGAAATGGCAGGGCGGCACCATGACGCTGCAACCCGCCAACAAGGACCTCGCCCCCAAGGAGATCCCCGTGGAGACCTTCTTCCACAAAATCGTCATGATGCGCGACCGCCTGCGCGTGCTCGAACAGAACATCAACAGCAGCAACTCGCTCACCGACGAGGAAAAAGTCAACCTCCAACAGTACATCTCCCGCATCTACGGCAGCATGACCTCCTTCAACGTGCTCTTCGACGACAAAGAGGACTACTTCGTGGGAGTTAGAAGTTAGTAGTTAGCAGTTAGTAGTTGGGGGTTCGGAATGAACTGCTAACTACTAACTACTAACTACTAACTACTAACTGTCAAAAGATTTTACGAAATATGTAAAACATCAACATTTTGTAATTATTTAACCTTAAAACCCTTAAAATAACGAAATTATGAGCGGCGGATTATATTCAATGGATCAAAAGGACTTTGATCAGACCCTAGACTTAACCAAAGTGAAGCCTTACGGCGACACGATGAACGACGGCAAGACCCAGCTGAGTTTCACGCTGCCGGTGCCCTGCGGCGACGAAGCCGTGGAGGCCGCCAAGCAGCTGATGAAAAAGATGGGCTTCGACAACCCGCAAGTCGTTTACTTCAAAGAGCTCACGGAAGGATTCACCTTCGTGAACTGCTACGGTGCCTGCACGCACACGGTCGATTACACGACCATCCACGTGCCGAAGGTGGAATCCACAGTGTGGTCGATGCAGGAGACGGACGACTTCATCCGCGAGCACATCGGACGCAAAATCGTGGTGGTGGGCGCCAGCACGGGCACGGATGCACACACCGTGGGCATCGACGCCATCATGAACATGAAGGGCTACGCCGGCCACTACGGCATCGAACGCTACGATATGTTCGACGCCCTCAACATGGGCAGCCAGATTCCGAATGAGGAGTTCATCGCCAAGGCCGTGGAACTGCACGCTGACGCACTGCTGGTCTCCCAAACGGTGACCCAGAAGGACGTGCACATCCAGAACCTCACCGAGCTCATCGAGATGCTCGAAGCGGAAGGCCTCCGCGACAAGCTGATCGTCGTGTGCGGCGGTCCGCGCATCACGCACGAACTCGCCAAGGAACTCGGCTATGACGCCGGCTTCGGTGCCAACACTTACGCCGACGACGTGGCTTCCTACATCGCCCAAGAGCTCGACCGCCGGATGAACGGATAAGACGGCTAACGGAATTCCGCCCGTCCGTCTTTCTTCCCCGTCACGGTCTCCCCTCTCGACGACATCGCCTTCAACTCGGCGATGAGGAACTCCCGGAAGGTCATCGTGGTGTACTCAACACGCTCATAATGAATACCTTCCATCAGGTGGTCGCCACCGTCGGAGACAAAATCGAGCGTCACAATCTTGTATAGATGACTATCATCAATAGGCCTGCCTTGAATCAGAATCTCGGCAGGCTTGTTGTTTTTATAGCGGATGGTCGCGCCCGAGTACGGGGCATTGAACTGGTCGTTGAAACGCTCGAACATCTTCCGAAGCTCGCTGCCTTTCATCACAATATACGTCAGATTGTTCTCAAACGGGGTGATGCGGTAGATATCCCCGACGGTCACATCCCCGCCCGGCATAGAGGTGCGGATGCCGCCAAAGTTGAGCATCGAGACATCTATATTGGCGAATGCCGTGTCTTTGATATACTTCGACGACTCCTCCAACAGGATATCGGCCAGGAAGTTCGACAGCGGGCTCTCCGGGGCGAAGGACTCCATTTCAGTCTCCGTATGCGCTATCACCACCTGCATCTGCTTCTCCAGCTGCGCACGCTTCTTCGCCACATACTTGGCCAACTTCGGATCCACTTTCGCATCGTATGTGGAGTCGAGGCAGATCATCTCGTAGCTGTACTTGTACTTCGGGGCCGATACATTTTGGGCATAACCGCAAGTGGCTATGCCCAAAATGATACAGAAACATACAGTTTTGATATTCATCAGATCACTTTTTCGGATTGTTCTGTCCGCCCTGTCCCATCTTGCTGATACCGTCGCGCATGGAGGTGTCGGCCTTGATGTTCTCGAGCTTGTAGTAGTCCATCACGCCGAGGTTGCCGCTGCGGAAGGCGTCGGCGAGGGCTCTCGGGACTTCG
>JAEEGH010002509.1_pt1 | contig 49552 bp, 46 predicted proteins | sample 9134181 | NCBI WGS metagenome assembly JAEEGH01 (sample SAMN16246544, study PRJNA631951) | gut metagenome | biome: gut microbiome; feature: rumen; material: DP-attached | host: Bos | place: Iran: Karaj | collected 2018-10
GAGATAGTTACCGATAGCAAACTTACAAAAACCAAGAGGGCAGCAGTCCTCCAACTGCTCTGCAATAATACAGAGGCGTACAAACATTTTGATTGAGGAATCTTCATAACTTCAAATATTTTTAATACAATCCCATTATCGACGGCAAAATTACAATTAATTGATCAAAAGCAAGAACTTTTTACCTTTTTTAATAACCAATCACCAAATCAACGGCAAGCACTCGCAAATGGATGTGAATTCAACCGCCCAACTTGCAAAATCTGCAAAAATTGTTTCAAAATATGCAAAAATATCGAAATAATGATTCCAAGGCTTGGTACTTTTGGAGAAAAATAGTTAATTTTGCATGATAGATATATGAAATATGAAAGAAAATTCTGAGAAAACTATTCAATCGCCCGAGCAGCTTGCCGACCATCTGCGCGTGACGTATGTTCCCACTTATCTGTTGGCTGCGGCTTCAGCGTTGCTACTTGTTGCATTCATTGTATGGGGCATTTTGGGTAATGTGAGTGACAAGGCCTATTATTCGGGCGTAGTCTTTCCCGTGCAGGGTACTACAGACATTACGCTGCCCAACAGCGGCGTTGTGCGCACTATGCTGGTGCATAATGGTGACAGCGTGCATGATGGACAGGCGATAGCCATGGTGTCTATCGGCAACAGCCACAGTTTTCTGACAAGTACGGTGACGGGACTGGTGATTAGTACCAAGGCCGACAACGAGCCGTTTGAGGCTTTCGACCCAATCGTGAGCGTGGTCGATGGCGACGCTGACAGTCAGAAGCAGCAATCCACACAGCTTATAGCCTACGCCGACAACGAGGCCCAGCGCGACCTGCAAGTGGGCATGGAGGCCCAGGTGTGGCCCGCTGACGAGAAGCGCGACGAGATAGGCTATGTTCGCGGACGCATTATTCAGGTGGTGCGCTATCCGGTTGATGCCGACGATGTGCGCCAGAGACTGAAGTCCGACGTCTTGGCTCAGCGACTCTTAGGCGAAGGCCAAAAGGTGGTCTATGAGGTCATTATCGATCTGCAGCGCAACCCTTCAGACCCCACATCTTATGATTGGTCGTTCGGCCAGCCCGACGACGTGAGCATGGGCATCGGCACTTACTGCTCGGTGCTTACCGAGACGCGCCGCCGCAGCATGTTCCAATATCTCTTCGAGGCGAGCCGCACACATTTCCGTAACCTAAAGCTGAAGTTTGAATGAATATAGAGCAAACTCGAGGTAAGAAACCTAAACTGTCGTTAATCTCGGCTTTTAGCTATTTCCTGAAGGGCAATATGATATTTGCCTTGAACGGACTTGTGCTTTATGCCATTGATTCCATTGCCCTCATATTCCCGTCACTGTTCCAGCAGGTCTATACCGACAATATCATCACTCGTAAGAGCCCGGAATGGTTTACTCCACTGATGACGCTCTATGTCTTGCTGTTTTTGATTGAACTGGCTGTCTGGATAGCGTTCTCCATATTACGCCGTAAAAGTCAGGCAAGGATCAGCATCTCCACTTCGTCAAACTATCTGTGGACGGTACTGCGATTGCCGATGACACTGTTTAGCCAGTTTAGTCCTGGCGAACTGGTAGCCCGCTATACGACTATCCCCAAGACCATCAAACTGATGGATTTCACTCTGCCAACCGTCAGCGCGCTTTTCTTTCCGGCTCTCTGCTGCTACTTTGTCATACTCTTCAACTGGAAATTGGGCCTGTTGGCACTTTTCTCCATCCTATTGCTTGTCATTGTGATGCGTTCAACGACCAGTGTGCAGAAGAAAATCGCAATGGACTTGGAGGTGACGGAGGCACGACTACAGAATGTGACGATGACGGGAATAGGTAATCTGGAGACCATCAAGGCTTTAGGTGGCGAGCGGTATTTCTATGCGCAGTGGGAGAAGGCATATGCACAGGCCATGAACGCCCGTGCAACTACCACCACTAACTCCGTGTATATAAGCGCTTTGCCTGTTCTGGTATTTGAACTTACTAACAGTATTATATTATGCTTGGGCACGTGGCTTATCCTGCAAGGCGATATGACGCCGGGTATGCTCTTGGCTGCCCAAGGACTAATCAATAAATCCTTTTATCCCATCAACACAGCCATTGACAGTGTCCAGATCATGATGAGGCTTAACTCGTCAATCCAACGCATCAAGGACGTAACCGACTGTGGTCAGGAATGCGCACCATTAAGCCTGCCAGAAGACAGTGATATGCCCGATGTTGCCAAATTGTCTGGTGAGATAGAGTTGCGCGACGTCACCTTCGGCTACGACCGCAACCTGCCACCCATCCTCAAACACTTCTCACTGAAAATCAAGGCCGGTGAGCGCATCGCCTTCGTAGGCCCCTCAGGCTGCGGCAAGAGCACGGTGCTGAGCCTCGTGTCAGGACTGTATGAGCCCTGGGAGGGCGAGGTGCTCTTCGACGGCAAGCCCCGCAGCGCCATCGACCGCATGACTTTCGTCAACTCCGTGTCGGTGGTCAATCAGGATGTGACGCTCTTTGAGGGCACCATTGCAGACAATGTCAAGATGTGGGACGAGTCGATAGAAGACTTTGCTATGGTGCTGGCCTGCAACGATGCGCAGATACACCATGAAATCATGGAACGTCCTGGAGCCTATCAGGGCACCGTCATGGAACGCGGCAAGAACTTCAGTGGCGGCCAGCGGCAGCGCATCGAGATAGCTACCGCATTGGCCAAGGAACCCACCATCTTCCTGATGGATGAAGGCACCTCGGCACTCGATCCCAAGACGGAAGCCAAGGTGATGGAGAACCTCTACGGCATGGGTATGACGATGATCATGATTGCCCACCGACTGGAAACCATTGCCAAGTGCGACCAGATCTACGTGGTAGAGCAGGGGCACATCACCCAGCATGGCACGCATGATGAACTGCGACAGATGGACGGATTATATAGGAACCTTTTAAAATTCGCCTGACACGATGATAAAGAATCTATTCCTACAGCAGTTAGCCCGGCGCGTGGATGGTGACCGTAAGGCCATGACGAAGACGCTGGAGATTCTGCGCTCCATGATAGACCGTAAGCTGTGGAAGCAGATGGAGTCGAGCACAGATTTGCCAACTGACTTTGAGCAGATAGAGTTGTTGTTTGAGAAACACAACGTCTTTTTCCGCCACATCACCCTGAGTGACGGCTGGTGGAGCCGTTGTACGGGCAAGATGTTAGGATTCATGGCCGATGACAACACGCATGTAGTACTCGTGCCAGGCTTCACGGACTATACTTTTGTCAACCCCAAGACAGGCGAGAGCATGAAGGCGAGCAAAGATGGTCACCTGCTGAAGAATACGGCTGTGATTGCCTGTTCTCCTTTTTCGGATGGAGAACTGACTGTCAAGGAAATTGTACGCTATGCCGCGCGTTGTCTCTGCATCTATGATTGGATTTACGCTTTAGTGGCTGGCCTTAGTGTTACGCTGCTGACCATGTTCACGCCATATGTGTGCAAACAGATCTTTGCGGAGGTCATTCCCTCGGGCGACTCCAGTCAGCTTGTGCCCATTGCCACGCTGCTCGTCAGTGCTGCCTTCGGACTGACGATGGTGCAGATTGCGCGCAACTTGGTGGTAGTGCGCATCAAGGATAAGGTGGAGTATGCGCTGCAGACGGCCTTCATGTCGCGCCTGCTGCTGTTGCCAACCACCTTTGTCAAGAAGTATACGCCTGGCGACCTCTCCAACCGATTGTTGTCGGTATCTCGCATCAGCTCTAACCTGACGGCCGATTTCCTATCGTCCTTGCTGACCTTCCTGTTCTCAGTCGTTATGTTCATTCAGTTCTTCATCTATGGCGGTCCGCTACTCTACACGGGTGTCTTAGTCGTCTCCATACAACTTGTGGCCATCATGATGGAGTTCTACTATACGAATAAAGTACAGCTGAATGTGAACCCCAGCATTTCACGCCTTATAGGTATGCTGTTCGCCTTGTTTTCAGGCATTCAGAAGATCAAGACCACTGGTTCTGAGTTCAGGGCCTTCTATCGGTGGGCAAAGGCATACGCGCCGTCTGAGATGTTTAGCAGCCGCCAACCATTGGCCAGCTTCTATGTGACCAGCATCAGCTATTGCGTAAGGTTCCTGCCCATGATTGTAACGATGTGGGCGGCATGGCACTACAATATGGGACTCTCTGACTATATTGCCTATTGTGCCGTTCTTGGCATTGTCTGTCTGGCCATATTCCAATTGCAGAGAATCACAAAGATGGTGGCGCGTCTGCTGCCAGAGATTCAACTCTGTCGTCCCTTTATGGATGAAAAGACAGAAGTCAAGGCCGAAGGCCAGGTGGTAAAGAGCATTACTGGACAGATAGAGATACGTGGCTTGAAATTCCGCTATGCCGATGACATGCCGCTGCTCTTCGACGGACTCAACCTGACCATCAATAGCGGTGACTACGTGGCACTTGTCGGAGGTTCGGGCTGCGGCAAGAGCACGCTGATGCGACTGATGCAAGGTCTGGAGCACCCGCTGTTGGGTTCCGTATTCTACGATCAGTATGACCTGAATGAAATCAATCTGCGTAGCCTGAGGCGATTCTGCATCGGTATCTGCATGCAGGACGGCCAACTCATTGAGGGCACCATCCGCGACAACATTATTTTCAACGACCCGCTGCTGACTGACGAGGATGCCTGGGAGGCTGCGCGCCTGGCAGCTATCGACAACGACATCCGCAAGTTCCCCTTAGGCATGGATACGCTCATCACCGTCGATGGCAAGGGCGTGTCGGGCGGTCAGCGGCAGCGAATACTGATAGCCCGTGCACTGGTCAGAAAGCCCAAGGTGCTCTTCCTTGACGAGGCTACTTCAGCACTTGACAATATCAGCCAGCACATTGTAGTCGACAACCTGGCCAAGCTGAAATGTACGCGTATCGTCATTGCCCACCGCCTGAGCACTATTCAACAATGTAACCGCATCATCGTGCTGAAAGACGGACGCGTGGCAGATGAGGGCACCTTCGAGGAACTTCACGCTCGCGGTTATTTCCCTGACGTAAAAAATTAAGAAGGATATGAAGAATAGAATAGATATACGCCAGTTGGTCGGCTTGACATTCCTCTGTCTGCTTCCCCTCAATAGCAGGGGACAGGTATCGCTGACCTTGGACGAGGTGATACGGCTGTCTCAGGACAGTGCCATCACCGCCTTCCAGAGCCAGCAGGAATTCCATAGTCAGGAGGCATCCTACGCGGCTTTCGAGGCATTGCGCAAGCCACAGCTTTCATTGAAGGTCGTACCCAATTACTCTCGTTTCGTCAGCGACCCCTCCCGAGACTATGTCTACTTGCGCAACTTTGACATCCTCTCCACTGCAGCCCAGTTGAGACTCAGCCAAAAGGTGCTATCCTTTGGCGGTGAGGCCTATGTTGGCTCGCAGGCCATTTGGAGTGAGTTCTTCCGCAAGGAAGCCTCAGGATACCCGCGCCAGTTCGTAGCCAGTCCGGTGCTGGTAGGCTATAGTCATAGCCTGCTGGGCTACAATCCTTTCCGCTGGGAGAAGAAAGTGGAAGACCAGCGCCTGAAGGCAGCACGATGCCAGCATGAGTACGATCTGCGACTTCTTGCCGAACAAGCAGCCGCGCGCTACTTCCGCCTGGCCTGTCAGCAACGGGTGTTGCAAATGCGTCTGGAGGAGATGACTCTGAACGACACGCTTCTGGCCATTGCCCGCGAGAAGGCGTCCATTGCTATTGTCTCTCTGGCAGAACTTCACTCCATAGAGGTGCAGCAGCTGAATGCCGCCAACCTGCTGGAAGTGGCGCGACAAAATGAGCAGAATGCAAGGACAGAATTGGCATCCTTATTGCGCTTGGAGCAATTGCCTGCCGACTTGGCTCTGCTGGCCATACCCGACGTGCTTCCTCCTCTCAACTATACATCAGAGGAGGTCGTAAAGCTTGCCTTGGCCAACAGTCCCGCGTACCAGCATCAGCTGGCAGAGCTGACAGAAGCGCGCCATCAGGAATACAAGGCGCGCAAGGAGCGGGGCATCAATGTCGGGATTGACCTCAATCTGGGTATGCAACAAGTCCATGATGCATTTGGCAATGCCTTCAAGAACCAGCAGTTGTATGCTGTAGGCGCCGTGCAGTTCTCGATACCGCTGATGGATCATGGCGCAGCCAAAAAGCGTCATGAGAAAGCTACGGCCTGGGCGAATCGTCAGGAATTGGCATCCCAGGAGGTAGAGCGCCTGTTGTCTGAAGACGCCGCTGTGACCCTGCAGAAGCTGCAATCCAGCAGAAACAGGCTTTTCAGTACGCAAAAGACCATCAAATTGGCTGAAGAGACGTACAATGAGACGGCCGTCAACTATGCCAATGGCTTGTGCGACATCAACACCTTTACGCTGGCAGAGTCGCGATGGGCTACTGCCTACACCAACTATCTGACTGCCTTGGAGGAATTCTGGGTAAGTCACTATCATCTGCAAACTCTCATCAATTATGAATAAGTATATCAGTTTTTTACTTTTCGCCATCTTCTTTTCGCTTCTCACTGCTTGTCAGTCGAAAAGCGATGTGAAATCTATTCCGCAGCAGAATGATACGACCGCTGTGCAATCAGTAAAAGCCCCTTCGCGCCAAGAGGCTCCGAATTATTCAACAGCGATCAAGGGTAAGGTAGAATCAGTGCGCGAAGTTCCTGTCTATAGCCGTATCTCAGAACAGATCACCATGTTCGCCATAGATAATGTTGGACAGGAAGTCAGAAAAGGCCAGGTCGTAGCACGACTTAGCGATGCTGCCTTGCGTGTGAAGATAGCCCACAGCCGTGCTAAACTGGAGAAAGCCGAATTTCAATATCAGGCCATTCTGATGGGTCAGGGCTATAAGCACGACCATCTTGATGCAGCACCAGAAAACATCAAGAAAATGGCTCGTATCAGCAGCGGATACAACGAAGCGAGGGCCGAGTTACACGAACTGGAACATGAACTGTCCTATTGTACCATTACCGCCCCCATTTCTGGATATGTCATCAAAATTCAAAACACACTCTATGGTATGGCCAAGCAGGGTGAACCGCTCATCTACATCGTAGATGCAGAACATCTGAAGGTTGGTTTTGACGTGCTCGAAAATGAAGTACCAAGATATTGGGATGGAGCCATTCTCACCGTCTCTACCGTTGCATTCCCCTCAGAGCAGCATCCTGCTACGATTTCTGCCGTCGGTGCGGTTGATGACAATGGCATGGTGCACGTTGAAGCCACACTGGAGCCACACCCCCATCTGGCACCAGGCATGACGGCATTCATAACCGTAAAAAACGTTCCACCCTCAGATTAACCTGCTGCCATCCTGGCACACAAGGTTGACTACATCAGGCCTTCGACGGGCAGGGTGGCATCCTTGCGGTAGGCAAGGCCCGTGACGACGCAGCAGAGGTCGCCATGCTGGTTGGTGATGCGCACCTCGACGTAGGGGATCTTGTGATGGTTATACACCTCGGTAGCCTCGGCGGTAAGCGTGTCGCCGGCCTTGGCGCTATGGAGGAACATGATGTTGTTCTCGATGCCGAAGGTGAGTCCCTGATGACTGTTCATGACGGCGGCCAGCGCAATGTCGGCCAACGTGAAATAGACGCCGCCCTGACAGACGCCTCCGGCATTGAGATGCTCGGCGGTAACCGTCAGTTCGGCTGTGGCATGGCCTTCATGAATGTCTGTGAGACGGCAACCGCTATTGGCTGCGAAACGGTCGTTCTGTGAAAGGAAATCTTTGAGTGTCATACGGTGATGAGATGATGTTCCTGAAGTTTCTGGACGATGGGGATGAGTTGGTCGACAGGAGTTCCGATGATGTCGCTGATGGCGATAAGGTCGTTGCGCCCGTCGGCATAGGCGGTGAAGTGCTGCATGGCGCGGAAGGCGGCATAGGTGCCCTTCTGGCTGATGGTGGGATAGAGGCCACGCTTGCCCAACTGGGGCTCGCAGGGAACGGTCATCCTATAGTAGCGATTGTGCTCGAGGGCGTTGACAACCTTCACCATCACGTCATAGGAGCCCTGCAGGCCCTCGGGACTGATGAGCGTCATATCGTCGGCAGAGGTGTGGTACTCCGGATACTCGTGATACTTGCTGCGGCAGAAGGCGCACACGGGCAGTCCGACCCCAGCGGAGCCGTACTGGCGCTCGTCGGAGGCACGCTTCATGAACGAGTAGCGGATATAGTCGGGATAGTGGTATCGGAGCACGTTCTGCAATACGCGGTCGGCCAGCGTATCCTCGTATTTGGTGCTGACCATCGAATAGGTGCGGTCGTCGCCCACGCAACTCAGTACGAAGCCCGCCTTGACGTGCTGCTGCATCTCCGTGAGGTTCGTGGCTTGGGAGCGCCCAGAGGCCGAGGGACGGCTCAGGTAGGTGATGGAGCCGATGGTCTCGGGCACGATGATGAAACGATAGGTGTAACGGCGGCTCGCGAGGCTCTGCACGTAGCGGATGAGGGCCGCCATCAGGCAGGGACCGGAGAGTTCGTTGTTCGCCATCGAGGGGTGGCAGAGGTAGGTGGAGAAGAAGATCTCCTCGTCGGTCTCGCCAGGCACGATGAGTTCGCCGTAGGTGAGTGAGCCGTCCTCAAGCGTACTGTCGATACACACCTCGTACTGGTCGTCTGTGAGCCGCTGCTTCTGCCGCTCACTCATGCAGAAGCCCCAGCGCTCCTTGTAATAAGAGGTGACATAAGGAATCCAGTCGGGCTGCTCGGGTTGGGTGTAGACATGTTCGAGCAACTCCTCACGACTCACCGTCTGATGCACAGGCACGGAATAGCCCAGCACATGCAGGTTACAATCGCGGAAGTCGATGATGGTCTCGCCCTGCATGTTCTTGATCCATCCCCCTCGGATATTCCACTCACGGGGCACCGTCCAGTCAAACACCTCTGTGCCTGAGGGCACCTCGAAGACCTTCATCTCGGGCACCTGCTCACGGATCATCTCGAGCGACTGACGGAAGCCGTTACCCGTGATGCTGCGGCAGATGGGGAACAGCCTCTCTGCCAGCCCGTACATATAATCGCCTGTTGCATTCATTCTTATTCTTCTTTTTGTTTATAGTTTATTGTTTATAGTTTATAGATGATAACCTGGCAAGCCACTCGTGAGGGCTATGGGATGAGACCGTTCTGCCTTTAGAAGTAATCATCTATAAACTATAAACTTTAAACTATAAACAATAAACTATAAACAATAAACTATTAATTCGTTTTTACTGCTGCTATTTTGGATGTGTAGTACTGTTTGAAGTCCGTCCACTTATAATAAGGATAGCAGTCGGTAGGCACAGGCAACTTAGCCTCCTGGCCATTCAGCAGGCACTTCACGAGGACATCGTCAGGGGCCTTCTTGCTGCGATAGAACACCAGTTGGATGTTGGAGGCCTTACCCGTCTGCCAGTTCTGATAACAGTTCTTCACCTCATACGGGTCCTCGGGGTCCTTGTCTGCCCCATTGATGCCCATGAGTACCGTCAGAGGGCCAAGACAGGTATCGTGCCCGAAGCGGAGGTCGGCAATGTGGTCGCTGCTGCCATCAAGCACGGCAGAGGCCTTGGCAATAATGTCCTGAAGGATGGGGATCATCTCATTCTGCGGTTCGAACACCCAGGAGTAAGACCCGAGGTTCGACTGCTCCCACTGGGCAGCGATCTCCTCGTCGCTGACAAGCCCGTCCATCATCCCCTCGTGGCCGATACTTGGCAGCGAGGTGTAGAGGTTGATCAGGTTGCTGCCAATATGGTGAAGGTTGCCAGGCAGGGAGTCTGTGCTGGTGAAGGTGCGCTTGACGATGATGTCACGCAACGACTCGTCTGTCGGGAACTTATCCTTGTTCTTCTCCCAGCGCGGCGTGGCCTTCGGGAACTGGCGCTTCTTCGGGTTCTGGCGGTCGCTGGGCACCACCCCGTCGAGTGTGAAGCGCGACGACTGCTCGCGGATCTCGATAGCAGGATTGCATTGCACGAGTTCCTGACAGAACGACGACATGCTGAGCACACAGCGCCCTGACAGCGAGGCGATGGCCAGCACGTTGCCGCCTTTCTTGAACACCTCGGGGAAGTTGTTATACATCGTCCGGGCGATAAACTGGTGCTGCTGCCAGCCGAGGTCGGAGAGTTCGCTCACGCCCGTCTGCAGTTCCTCCTTGGCTGCCATGAACTTCCCGAAGAAGGCCTCACCAGCCGGAGTCAGTTGTCCACGCTCGTGTGCCTTCGTCAGCAGGTTGGCCAACTCCTGATAGAGCATCGCATTCCAGTAGTAGCGCGAGCCGTGACGGCCGTAGTGGCTGATGTAGAACGGCTTGTAGCCCTTCGGCGCCTTCGTCAGTTGACGGTTAGCAAACGAGTACGGATAGTCCGTGCCGTACGATTTTCTCGGGTCGCCCTTCAGTTGGTCGAGCGCAGCGCTTCCCTGTGCCCAGGTCGTCAGGGCCAGCAAGAGAAGCATCACAATGGTTAAGTTCCTTTTCATGCCGCAAAGTTAATCATTTATTCTCAAATAATCCATACTTATCCCTCTTTTTTTTGGATATTTCATAGTTTTCACTTATCTTTGCACCGGATTTAACTAAGTGTATCGATGAACAACAGGCTGACGATACTGACCATCACGGGCTCCGACGGCACGGGCGGCTCCGGGGTGCAGGCTGATATCCGCTGTATCAGCGAGTTAGGCGGGCAGGCCACTTCTGCCATTACCTCCATCACCGTACAGAACACCCTCGGCATCCAGGAGTTCTACGACCTGCCAGCCGCTACCGTCCGCGAACAGATAGAGGCGATCCTCAACGACCTGCAGCCGCAAGTGGTCAAGATTGGCCTGCTCCGCCGCATCGATGTGGTGCAGGCGGTGGCAGAACTGATGCGGAAGTATCATCCCCGGCATATCATCTATGCCCCTGTGCTCCACTCCACCCGCGGCGAACTGCTCGTAGCGCCTCAGGTGTATCAGGCCATCCAGTCGCTGCTCATCCCCCTCTGCACCGTTGTACTTGAGCCGTCAGACCTGCCCATGACCGTCAGACAGCATGGCCACGCCAACCAGTTGTCGGCAGCCCTGGCCTTCTATCTCTGCAGCGGCGAGAGCCTCAACGAGGCCATGCTGCATGCCCGCAGTTATCTGAGTCTGTCTCCGAAAGGCTATACCGACGACAACAGCCGCAGCGGCGAACTCTACAACCTCTTCCTCAATGCCATCGACAGGTTCCACCATCGTTACAGCGACGTGGCCTTCTATGCCGGGCAGTTAGGCGTCAGCCCCCGTTACCTGGCACAGGTCACCCGCCACATCGCCCACCGTTCGCCCAAGTCCATGATCGACCAGCGCATCACAGACGAGATCACCCGCCTGCTCACCACCACCAACAAGCCCCTCAAGGAGATAGCCCGTCTGCTCGGATTCTCCTCTCAAGCCCATCTGTCGCGCTATTATAAGAATCAGCGGGGACAGGCTCCCAGCGACATTCGCAAGTAGAAGCACATTTACCCATTTTGAGTTTTCGTTTATCAGAACGGGAACCCCGTGACGTATTGTCCCACGTTTGTTGTTACTTTGCAGCCGATTTCATCAACCAAACAATAAAACGACAATGGAGACAAACGCAAGACAAGACTTGAACCGCCAACTGGCCCAGATGCTGAAGGGCGGTGTGATTATGGACGTGACCACCCCCGAGCAGGCCCGTATCGCCGAAGATGCCGGCGCCTGTGCCGTGATGGCGCTGGAGAGGATTCCCGCCGACATCCGTGCCGCTGGCGGAGTGTCGAGGATGAGCGACCCTAAGATGATCCGCGGCATCCAGCAGGCGGTGAGCATCCCCGTGATGGCCAAATGCCGCATCGGACATATCGCCGAGGCACAGATCCTGCAGGCCATCGAGATCGACTACATCGACGAGAGCGAGGTGCTCAGTCCTGCAGACAACATCTACCACATCGACAAGACCAAGTTCGACGTGCCTTTCGTCTGCGGTGCCAGGAACCTGGGCGAGGCCCTGCGACGTATCGCCGAGGGTGCCACGATGATCCGCACCAAGGGAGAGCCCGGCACGGGCGACGTGGTGCAGGCCGTGAGCCACCTGCGACTGATGCAGAGCGAGATACGCCGACTGGCGTCTATGAGCGAGGATGAACTCTTCGAGGCCGCCAAACAGTTGCAGGCGCCTTACGACCTGGTGCGGTTTGTGCATGATCAAGGCCGGCTGCCAGTGGTCAATTTCGCCGCAGGCGGTGTGGCCACCCCCGCCGATGCAGCCCTGATGATGCTGCTGGGGGCCGAGGGAGTGTTCGTGGGCAGCGGCATCTTCAAGAGCGGCCATCCCGCCAAGCGCGCCGCCGCCATCGTGCAGGCCGTCACCAACTATCAGGATGCCCCGTTGCTCGCCTCGCTCTCCGAAGACCTGGGCGAGGCGATGGTGGGCATCAACGAACAGGAGATCGAACTCCTCATGGCAGAAAGGGGAAAGTGAAAAAGGTGAAAAAGTGAAAAAGTGAAAAGGTGAAGAATGAGAATCGCAGTATTAGCCCTGCAAGGGGCATTCATCGAACACGAGCGTCGGCTGCAGCAACTTGGAGCCGAACCCTTTGAGATACGCCAACTGAGCGACTGGCAGCAACCCAAAGACGGTCTCATACTGCCTGGCGGCGAGAGTACGGTGCAGATGCGCCTGCTCTCGCAACTGGGACTCCTTGAGCCTGTCCGTGAGAGCATTGCCAGCGGCCTGCCCGTCTTTGGCACCTGTGCCGGCATGATCCTGCTCTCCGAGGGGCGCCTGGCCACGATGCACATCCGGGTGCTCCGCAACGCCTACGGGCGGCAGTTGGGCAGTTTCCACACCACAGGCAGCGTCGCGGCTGTCGGCGGTGAGGTGCCGATGACCTTCATCCGTGCCCCATACATCGAGCGCATCCTTTCAGACCGCTGCCAGCCCATCGCCACCGTCGGCGGCCATATCGTCGCCGCCCGCCAGGGCAGTCAGTTAGCCACCGCCTTCCATCCCGAACTCGATCCCGACACGCGGCTCCATCAGTACTTCCTCGAGATCTGCAAAGAGAGATGAATGCCCTCATTTTTTGATTATCCCAACGATCATCAGCAGATAGCCAGCCAGGCATAGCGCTGGGGCAATGACAATCCTGCGGGTAGAAAAGATATCCGGATTGAAGGATGACTCTGTGCTGCCTGGGCCTGACATCAGGATGTATCCAAGAACAATGAGTGCACAGGCGGCCATAAAGATTCTATTTGATAAAGTGTTCATAAGGCTGGATATATTGATTTGACAGTTCGGTCCTGTTGAATTGTCCGGCCACAGCAAGGGCCTTCTGCAGGGTCTGCGCCCATTCATATTGTGAATACGACGAGCCGGCACGTCGCCTGGGGGTGATCGTGTCTATCCACGACAGCCACTCGGCAGAGCGTCTCAACAGATTTCTGACTATCTCATCGGCCTGTTCTGGTTGGCTGGCCAGATAATAACAACGGGCCATCGCCAGTGCAGAATCGGTATAAGGGACATTCTCGGGCGGCAATTCCTTCTGCCATTTCTGACATACCGTTAACGCACGATGGAGGTCGCCTTGTCGCAAGAGAGAGTCGATAAGCACACCCATAACCAACTGATGAGCATTGGCCATACGTCTGACGTCCTCATCCACATAGATACCCTTTGTGTTAAGCCCGCCATACCGAAAGCGGTGCATGATGTTGTTGTAGAGGCGCTCCACGTCAACCTGCTGGCCTGTGGCTGTCGGGCAGACACGATAGGCAAGACCTTCGAGCACCAGATGATCGCGGAGAAAAGGCAGATGGCTAGGCCCCAGACTGACAGACATGTAGACAGGACGCTCCCAATTGGCCTGCGACAGTATCTCGAGCGCCATCAACTCGTTCTTATACAAGCCTTGTTTTCCATCCAGCGAGATGACAGTATTGCCGATGGTGAGACTGTCGAAATCTATGGGCACATACTCCAGACGCCCTTCCTTATAATCCTCGTGACACAGACCGACGGGCAAGGCTGGAGAGTCATAGGCAGGACGCTTCATCTGGTCGATATACCAGTCGGTCTGCAGATACTCCAGATTGCAGTCGCGAGTATCCGTCCGCAGGCCTTCCACCTCGTGGTTATACCAGAGCGGGAACGTTTCGTTGTCGCCGTCAGTAAAGATGATGGGATGGCCTTCACGCTGCATGCTCTCCAGATAGTTGGCACCGAAGTCGCGACAGGCATATCGGCCAGAGCGGTCGTGGTCGTCCCACGTCTGAGAGCCCATCTGTAGGGGGATAAGGATGCTGGCGACAGAAAGATACTTGAAGCGTGAGGCAAGACCGCCCACCCCAAGTCCGATCCAGATGGCAAAGGCATAGAAGGAACCTGCATAGGCATAGTCGCGCTCACGAGGTTGAAGCGGCGTCTGGTTGAGATAGACCACGATGGCCAGCCCCGTCATCACAAACAGCAGCATGACAACGAGCAGTTGCCGCCTGCCCTCCTGCCCTCTGCGCCATTGCCATAACATGCCCAGGAGTCCGAGCAGCAGCGGCATGGCGTAGAACACATTGCGCCCTTTGTTCTGTGCCAAGTCGGAGGGCAACTTCGATGTGTCGCAGCCTAGCAACAGGTCGTCGATCCAGCGGAACCCTGTTATCCAGTTACCGTGTTCCACTTCTCCGTTTCCCTGAATGTTGTTCTGCCGCCCTACGAAGTTCCATAGGAAATAGCGCCAATACATGAAATTTACTTGATAGGACAGAAAGAAGCGCAGGTTCTCAGCCATCGTGGGTATGCCATTCTTCTTCTCTACGCCTCCCAGCCAATCCTCATAAGCCTGGGCGTGCAGTGCAGAATGCATACGAGGGAAATACATGTTGTTCTGATACACATAGTCGATATCGTGGCGCACCACTTCGTACGCCTGCCTCGTAGAGTCGGCCACAGGACGATAGATGGCTTTCCCTTCTTTCTGTATCGGCACCAGATAATCACCCTTTGCCTCACGGTCTAACTCGCTGCAATAGGCTGGACCGTAGAAAAGCGGCGTCTTGCCATATTGCTCACGGTTCAGATAACTGCCTAAGGAAAAGATGTTGTCAGGGGCATTCTCGCACATCGGTGGACGGGCATTGGCCCTGATGAAGATTACCCCATAACTGCTATAGCCTGCCAATATCATCAGCACACAGGCTAATGATAGTTTAACCACCCTCCGCTGCACCTTATAATATAATGTAATAAGCGTTCCTGTCAGCAGGACGATATAGCAGACGAGTCCTGTGTTGTAGGCACACCCCATGACGTTGGTAAACAGCAACTCGGACCAGCCGCCAATCGTCACCACACCTGGTATGAGGCCATAGAGGATGCTGCCCACCAGCAAGATACCAGCCAGGAGCGTCTTCACCAATCCTTGTTTCGTCACCCGCTTTGCCTTACGGAAATAAACCACAAACGACATAGCAGGCAGGCACAGCAGACAAAGCAGATGAACGCCTATGGACAAGCCTGTGATATAGGCTATCAGTGTCATCCACCTGTCGGCGCGAGGCTCGTCGGCATTGTCACTCCATTTCAGAATCAGCCAAAACATCAGAGCCGTCAGGAAACTGGAAAAGGCGTATACCTCTGCCTCGACAGCCGAGAACCAGAAGGTGTCGCTGAAGGTATAGGCCAAAGCACCCACCACACCACAAGTCTCAATGGTGATGGCGTGTGTCATAGTCATACCGTCAAGAGCAGGGCAGATGAGTTCTCTGGCAAGGTGGGTGATGGTAAGGAACAAGAAGAAGATGCAGCCTGCACTCAGTAGTACCGAGAGCAGGTTGACCATCAATGCTACTTGCGACGTGCCGCTGGCAAATTGCGAAAAGAGATTGGCGGCCAGCATAAAGATGGGTGCCCCTGGCGGATGACCTATCTCCAGTTTATACCCACACGCAATAAATTCGGGACAATCCCACAAACTGGCTGTTGGCTCTACAGTCATACCATACACCACAGCGGCAATGGTGAAAACAATCCATGCCACAATGGTGTTAAGTTTCTGAAATGTTCTTTGCCGAGCAAGGCAAAGCCGGGCGGTTTGTTGTATCATACGCTTGCCGTTTTTTCGACGGCAAAGGTATGAAGAGATTCTTGGGCAAACGAATTATTTGTCTGACATTTGTCTGACAATTTGCTGACAGGCAGCTAACTATTTGGCTTTCAATTCGTAAGCACGGCCTCTGTCTGACTCTATCATAAGGTTGGAATGCGCTTCGATGATGGGCTTCAGACGACGAATCAGGGTGTAGAGGGTATCGTTGGCATCGTCTTTCTTGGGCCAGAGGGCATCGCAGATCTCTGTTTTCGAGAGTTGATGCGACTCGCTGCGGAAGAACATTTCCATCAATTGCTGTTGCATGGGCGTCAGTCTGACCTGCTGACCCTTCGCGTCATAGAATCGGCCTTCAGCCTCAGAATAGGCCAAGCCGCCGAATGCCATGAGCGGCACCTGTCTGCAATACCGCCAGAAACAGTAGAGGCCCCAAAGCAGCGTCATTGTCCATAAGATGGAGGCTGGCCGCTGGTCTGACAGCGCGAAGATGGTAGCCGCAGAGCACCTGGCCTCGCAGCGAAGTCCGTTCTGTCGGGTGGTCACAGCCAATACTGCATGGCCTCTCAATTGCTCCAGTCTCAGATAACTATTGAACGTACGAATGGTATCTGTGCTGATCACGTCGCTCTGTTGTTCAGCCAGCGCCTTCGTCAACGCACATGACATATCCTCTGCCACAACTTTTTCGGTAGCCCGATAACTGCCAAAACTCGTCAACCCCGATGCACAAATCAGGATGAACAGGAGAACTACTGCATATTTCTGTTTCATTTTTCCGGGGGAAGGCATTAGTCGAGTTGGAAGTAGGTCAGATACTCTGGCGCGTTGTCTTGCCAGTCGTCGAAAGCCTGCAACAGGGTATGGCCTTCGTAGATGCCTTCGACAGCAAACTGGAAGACGCTTTGGTTGGCAAACGGCTTTCCCGCATCCAGGCTGGCCTTCGACAGAAGGAAATAGGTCTGGGAGCCCAGTTTCAACACCAAGTGGTGATCAGCCCCGCCATAATGAAGCGTGAGCGGAATGGCCGCTGGCTCAAAGCCCCAGTGGGCATCACCATTGTCCAGCATGTCGTAGAAACGATAGTCGGCCAGAAAGTCCACATTGGGAGCGCAGGCCATAGCCTCAGCCAAAGCGGGATCGACCACAACGCTTGAGAGTTGGCTCACAGGATAGTTGTGGAAACAGACGGAGTGCATCGTCTGGTCGGTGATGGTCATCTGGGAGTTTTCAACCTTTATGGCCTTGGCGTCGCTTCTGCCATCGTTATAGATGATGATGTAGGTTCCCGTATATTCGCCTGCAACGGCCTTGGAGTAGTCCTCTTTCTGTTGGGGTGACATACCATGATACACAGGGTCGCCGCTACAGGCTGCGAGGGTCAGGGCTGTCAGCAGGCCGAAGAATAGTTTTCTCATCATGTCTTTATCGTTTAATTGATTTTCGTTCTATTCACTAAACGCACTACGACCTTGTTTTATTGTATGAGAGGCCAAAAGTATCACAATCTCTTTATAGACGAACAGACGATGGCTGCCGCTATTGGCAGTAGTATGATGACCCAGAGTGGCGTATGGTTCCATAGTATCTCTGCCTCGACGCGCCACGAGGGCAGGGGCTGCATGCCGACGGGACGCGGCTGAAAGAGTCGGCCCTGGGTGAGAAGGATAATCTGCCCTACCCTTTCATCGAGACCGGTGGCGGCGGGCGTCTCCCTTGCCAACTGCCGCATCCGTTCCGGCAGGTCTGAACCTAGCGCGCTCAGCCTGTAGCCGAGGGTATCGTCGAACAGTTCGGAGAACTTGGCGTAGTCACCCTCTATGTGCAATTGCCGCCGCAGATCTGCATCGCCGATGAGGATCATAGGCTCATCTTTCCAGACATCGGGCCTAAGCCTCCAGCCATAGACGACTTGCTCTGGCGTGAGACCCTGATAGGATGTCTTGCCGTAGACGGCCTTCAGGAAGTCGCGAGCTGCGGTGGAGAGGGGGCACAGGCGGTCTCGCCAGACAACCTGTTCACGGGCCGCCTCACGCGCCTTGTCTCTATTGATAGTCGGGATGCTGCGGGCGTAGGAATGGGGAATTGAGAATGGGGAATTGAGAATTATGATTAACAGAAGGAGGAATATTCGGGGGTACGGGGGTACGGGAGTGCGGTGGCACGAGATTAGTTTGCAAGCCATTGACTGATACGCTTGGGGTATTCTCGCCCCCCCGCACCCCCGTACCCCCGTACCTCCGATGCTCCTTCTCATTCCTCTTAAAAAACAGGCATGGTTGGCAGGTCGACGGCCTTGACTGCCAGGCACTCCATCTCGATGAGCCAGCCTGGACGGCACACGGGGGCATGGACGATGACGTAAGGCTTCTCGGGGAAGCGTGTCTGATAGAGTTCGCTCACCAGTGCATAGTCGGCCGGGTCGCGGAGATAGACCACCATCTCTGCCACATCGTTGAAGTTGCAGTCTGCCTCGGCCAGCAGGGCCTCGACATTCTCCCACATGCGGCGGGTCTGGCGGACGATGTCCTTCGGATACATCACCTCACCTTTGTTGTTGATAGAGGCGGTGCCGGAGATAAAGACGTGGCGGCGATCGGCATAGTTGACCAGTGTGCCACGCTCGAAAGAGACGCCATAGTCGCTGGTACGGTTCAGATGGGTTGGGGCATACAGATAGTGTATCTGCTCCTTCTTCACGCCAGCGATGGCGTAGTTATCCATCTGCGACAGGACATTGGGGTCTTGCTGACGGCCTCCGATGCCCGTAGAGGCGATGAAGTGGGTGTTGACCGTCAGTCCTTGTGTGAAGAAGAACTGGTTGCGGGCACGTACCATTCCACCGTAGTTCAGATCGACATCGTTGACGAAGAACCAGGTGCGGATGCAGTTGGCCTCCAGGGTACAGCCCTCCTGGATGAGTTGCATGTTATACTCGTTGAACAGCAGGCGGGTCTGGTATTCTGAATTGGCAGCCATGTTGTGGGCAGAGCCGTTCCAGAGATGCCGGAAGGCGCCGTGGCGTACCTCGTAGAGACCGCTCTTGCTGATGCCTGTCTGCACGTTGGTCATCAGATAGGCCCACAGGGCAATCTTCGTACCGTCGAGGGGCGGCTGCTGGATGATGCTCTTGGCACAGTCGGTGACGTCAGCCACGATGACTTCGTCGGCCTGGTTGGCAGCATCGCTGAGGAAATAGCGTTTGAACACAGCCTGCGCCCCATGGAGGGGGCCTTCGATCAATTGTCCGTAAGCACCTAAGACAGCCTCCAGTTGCTGGGTATATGAGCACTTCGGCGAACTGGCGTGGATCATCACATGATATTCGCAGACCTCTGTCCCGTTCTTGCTCTGGGAAGAGTTTCCTTCCGTCGACGGGCAATCGAACTGGAATATGGTGGCATACGCGTTCTCAAACTGAATGGTTTGTTGTTTCTTATCCATGTTTTTTTTGTTTACCACATCTTACTTTGCCCCATGGTTGATCCAACTGTCAATAAGGGGCAGGATGCTCTGTTCATTCTTCTCTGATACCAGGTCACGATGGGTCATCGAAATGCCTTCTACCACATCCTCATGGAGAATCTGGTGCAACAGGCTGTTTTCTGCATGGCCCGGGTCTACCATATTGATACCTTCAACCTTTGTCGAAGGTTTGCCTACCAAGGCGTCGTAACTTCTACCCTCTATAAGGTACAGCCCTGCTGCCACCCTGTTGCTGGCACCATGACAGTTGGCACAGGTCGTGTTGAAGTAACTCTGCTGGATGGCGTTGAACATGCTGACGTCGACGGTACCGACCTCCATATACATCGTGTCACGCGTCTGCTGGAGCGTCATCTCCTGGAAGGTCATCACATGGCGGCGCAGACGGTCAAGAACGCAGAGTTGAACATTATTGACATTGGCATTGATGCCAGACAAGACGATGCTCATCGCGCCATTGGCATCCTTGGAGATAGCCTTGGAGATGACGGCATAGTCGTCAGTCCCATCGAAACCCGCAACAGCCACGTTGTACTCGTCAGGCCAGTTCTCAAGGCCCGTCAGCGTACCTGTCAACTTCACTACGCGCCCTTCCTTGAACGATCCGACTTTCTCAGGGATGCGGCCATCGTCGCAGGCACTGAGTCCAAGAGCCGTCAGCCCTAATAGGGCTGCAAAGATATGCTTTTTCATCGACTTATCAAAACTATGATCACATTTTCGCTCTTAGAAAGCATATTGCAGCATCAACTGCGCCATGTGGGTGCAGACGCCTAAGTCGTCGAGGTCGCGATCCAATTGTGTATCGTGGCCAGTGCGGCCGATATACTGATACATGGCAGAGACTTTGATGTTGGTTTTCGGCACGAAGTAATTCACGCTGGCAGCAGGCATATTGAGGATACCATCCTTGCCCGAGCCATTACGGTCGTAGAGATCGTAACGGAGACCGACCTGCCACTGAGGGTGTACGAAACAGCCTATCTGGGCATAGCCACCCCAGTAGTTGAACGTCTCGTCGATCTTCTGACGGCCAGTAAAGCCGATGTGCATATAATAGGCCTCGAGACCTACATACCAACGGCCTTTGAGCATGGCGAACTCAAAGCCAGCACGGAAGTCGTTGGTCGACTCACTCTCAGCCTCGTTGTTGAAGTTGGCACTGAGGCCGAAGAGCATCTTGTCTTCGTGGAGCAGTTTCGGATTGCCTTGTGTCATCGGCATGGCACCCTTCGGCTGGTAAGTCAGGCGTCCGGCATACATCAGCGAAGGCAGGTGGTTGTCGTCACTCAGTCCCTTGGTGGCACTATTCTGGGCAGAGCCCGTACCATTCCAGAGTCCCACCTCATAGCCAAACTTATTGGCGATGAATCCATGAACCTCCACGCCGAGGTCAAAGCCTGTGCCGATACCAGGCGTAACGGCATTCAACGAGTAAGGAAGAATGGCCTGTGCCGTCAGCGAAGTGGGCAGACTGGAGAAAAGCGTCTCTCCCAAGGTCGTCAGATAGGCATGAGTAAAGGGTGTCTTGAACTTACCCACCCTGAAGCGCAGTTCCGGACTGGCAGCATAGTCGATCCATGCCTGTTGCAGGATGTTGCCGCCTGATGCGGCCGCATTGACACAGACATTATAGTCGATCTTGCCAAAAGCCTTTCCAGTAAAGCCGATGATGGCATAGGGCATGGCAAAACCCGAGTTGGCGACATTATCCTGATTGTAAGCCTTGTCGAGTCCTTCGTCGTCATAATACTTATAACTGAGGGTGCTTTGCATATATAGGTAGGGTTTGAATACGAAACTGCCGTCGTTCGACTGCAGGGTGAAGCCGCGGTCGTCTGCGATAGGTATCACGCCGTTGTCCATATTCAACTTGCTGGCATCGCTCTGCAGAGAGGCCTCTGCAGGGGCAGCATTCTCTTCTGTTCCTGTCTCAGCGAAAGTGGCGGCTGAGAGGGTGGTTGCCATCATGATGGCAATGATTCTGTTTATAGACTCCATAGGAATTGTACGAGTTGATTGCGCTCTTTCTTGCTCATGTTCTTGAATTTGTTCTTCGAGGCTTCGCCCTCGCCGCCATGCCACATGATGGCTTCGACGAAGTTGCGGGCCCGTCCGTCGTGGAGGAAATAGGTATGTCCGTTGACCTTCTTCTGCAGTCCTACTCCCCAGAGTGGTGTGGTGCGCCATTCGTTACCACGGGCCAGTCCGCTGACGAAGTGATCGTTCAGCCCCACGCCCATGATCTCGGAACCCATGTCGTGGAGCAGATAGTCGGAATAGGGATGGATGGTCTGACCGCCAAGCCAGGGCAGGTTTGTGCCTGCAAGCAGTGTGGAGCCACGGGGCTTGGTGTGCAGGGTGGTGACATGACAGAGGTGACAGCCAGCCTGATAGAACAGTTGTTCGCCAGCCTTGACATCCGGATCGTTGATGTTACGCCGGGCAGGAACGGCGAGGGCCTGCATATAGAGGTCGACACACTCCATATCCTCTGTCGACACATCGAGCATGTCGTAGGAGAGTCCCATCATCGACCCTTCATCCATCTGCCGCTGTCCCTCACAGATCTCCTCGGGATAGCGGCTGTTGGTCATGCCCATATCGCTGGAGAAGCCGAGTTCTACGGTAAGGTCTGCATGCTGGGCCTTATTGCCAGACAGCCCGAGTTGCAACTTGCCTCGCTCGTTGATATAGTTGGCGCGACCGCTGATGCCCCATTCCGGATAGTTGCTCTGACGGGCCAACGCCTCAATCTCGTTGGGATCGACAGCCATCATCTGCCCCATGCCGACGTGGCGCAACGGAACACGGACCGTACAGAAAAGGTCGTCGGCGCTGATGCTCTCGGCATACCATTCCGTGACGGTCCACTTCGGCACACAGAGCGTATACTTCTCTCCATCGGGGAAGGCAAAGGTGGCGGAATCGATCTTTACCTTCAACTTGCCTTCCGGGTGTACACCATAAATGGCCTGATCGTGAATCACGCGGCCATAGTTGGGGAAGAATGTGCCGTTCTTCCGGGTGATATAGATGAGCGAAGCCGTGAAGCCGTAAGGACCCGAGCCATCGTCGCTGCCTTGTTTGAAACTAGTCCAGTAGGTAGGTTCCGTACGTCCGGCATTACGGTGGCAACTGCCACAACTATATCCGGCATAGACAGGACCGAGACCGCCGCCATGACCATTCTCGTTGGAACTCTTCACGTTGTCATACAGACGGTCGCCTTTGTTGAACCGCAGATCATAGGAACCTGACAGCCACCGCGCTCCCTGGTCGTAAGCCACCGACGAATTGTAGAATCCGGTGGCCGTTCCTGCCGACAGGGAATAGCCGGCAGGTATCTCGATGTCAACCACATCGAGTTGGTCATCGTCATCACAGCCGGAAAGCATGAAAAGGCCTGTGATAAATAGTGAAATACTAAGTTTTCTATTCATGATTACTTAACGGTGCGAGCCTTTCCGTCCTTGAAGATGAGATACTCCAATGTATGGAAGCCACGCAGGCTCTGGGCGCCTTCGATCTTCTCATCGCTATCGCCGTCCTCCCAGTTCAGACCAGAGAAATTCTGAGACTTCAGGATCTGTGCAATCTGTGCCTGATCGAGCGGCCAGGAGTCCATGTTGGGGTCAAGGCCCATCTCATCGACGGGACCGAAAAGGAATGCCTCACTCGACTCCCACGGTTCGCGGGCTGTCAGCCAGGCATTAGCACAAGCAGCGAAGGCGTTGTTGGAAGGATTAGTCTTGAAGGTCATTACGGCCTCATCAAGTTTGGCATTGAGTGCAGCCAGATCTTGATAGGTGGGGAGCACTACCGCATCGACGTACTGCTTCACAACGGGATCGAGTGTTGCATCATCATTGATATTCTCACTGAAGTAGGGTTTCAGGGTGTTCTCGATGAAGTCGCCCAGATCCGCGCAGGCATCCATGGCCGCAGCAGCCTCCTTAGAGTTGATGTTGCTACGGAAGGGCTGGGGGATGGCGTAAATGGCATCAGCCGCATGTTTGATGGCCGCCTTGGTCTGACTGTCGAGGTCGGGACTCTTGGCTGCGAGGACAGCAGACAGAGAGTTGGGGCTGATACTTCCGTCGCGAGAGCCGTAATAGGCGTTGCGGATTGAGAAAATGTTGTTGCGATAGTCGTCACGGGAGTGCCAACTATACCACGACTCCACGGCATAAAGGGCCTCTTCGCTATTGCCGGCCTGCAGCAGCCGGTATGGCTCGCCTATCTTCTGGTCGCCTACCTCGCCAGCGATGTCGATACAGCCGTCGAAGATTTGTTCCACACAGTCGATGGCTGACTTATACTCATCGCTGTTGTGGTTCTTGAAGATGTCGGCATAGCCGTTGTTCCACTCGTCATACAACGTCTGGGCATCCGTCTTCAGCAGACCGGACACGACGGTCATGTAGTTGGCCCACTGCTCTGCATAAGCCTCATTATAGTCGAGATCATCGGCATTGTCGACATCAATCTCAACGGGGTCTACGGGTGCAGGCTGAGGGTCATCATTCTTGTCATCACCACAGGCCGCCATGCTGAAGGTCAGGGTCAGCGCTGCGGCAAACATCATTGCATACTTTGAAATCTTTTTCATTGTTGTTAAATTAATTATGATTATAGTGTTCTTATTTCCTGGCGAACCAGAGTTGATAGGCTATGCCGATGCGGAACTCGTTCTCGCTGTTGTAAGGACCAGAGCCGAACATCTTGCCGGTACCGATCTGGCGGGTGGTGTAGTCTGCCTTCACCACCAGATTAGACAGCGGACGCCAATTCAGGCCAAACGACCAGAGACTCACCTGGCACCGGTTGTCGCCTATCAATCCATCCTCACACGTCTCCTGAGGATTATAATAATTATAATGTACAAAGGGATAGACCACAGGGAAAGCATTGACATGGGGGAAGAACGACTTCAGGTTGACCCCCACTTCCGCGCTCCAGTCAACGGCTCGTTTGGCCACAGGCCCCATACGGCTATAGGGCGACTTGCTGGAATAGCGACGGTTGGCAGCCGTCACACCTATCGTCTCAGTGATGTTGCCTGAAAGATAGTTGGCACGGGCCGTCACATATTGATTGACATACTGCGCATCGAAAGAATAGAGCAGTACATTCACATCGTCGTATTCTGCATAGGTAATCAACTTATCTGCATTCTTCTGAGCCTTGGGATTATAGAAGACAGAGGCACCAAGGCGCAGACCTGGGACACCCGTCCAGTTCAGACGGGCCGTATAGGCTGGTGCCGTGAAGTTGTCCACTTCCAAAAAGCCCTGTTTGGCTTTCTTCACCCAGTTGTAACAGTCGAAGCCATTGGGGTTGAGACCACTGGTGATCATGGCTTCATAGTCGAAGGTGGCGGCACCTTTGCCGAAGCGTCCGAAGAACTCAAGGCCCGTTTCGTGCCACGTCGATGCCATAATCGTTGTCGCTCCCTCAGGCCGGGCTGCCGTAAAGAAATTCAGCGGTTCATGGTGCGAATTGGTCAGGCCGACGGGAATAATCATATGACCCACACGGACATTGAACTCGGGAACAATCAGACGTGTCAGATGAAACTGCTCCAGCGCCACCTCACCGCCTTTTTCCACCTCTGTCTCGTATTCGCCATTCTCACTGCCAGACTGCGACTCTATCTCGTAGGTGATACCCGTACCCCCCGATTCAAATTCTATCTCTGCAGAAAGAATCCACTTCGGATTGATCTTGTACTCTCCCTCTAATACAAATCGGGGAATACTGACCTCATGATGGTTCTTCTTGGTATTGCCCTTGCTGCCACCGTAGTATCTGTTCAGTCCATAGTCCTTAAACGCCGCGAGCATCTCGCCATAGCCGCCGAGACGCCATTTCTCATAGCCTTTCACCTCGTCTGACGGGGCCTTGGACTGTACGGCCTCTGTCTCTTGAGTATCAGCAGTCGTGCTGACTTCTTCAGCAGGTCCTGTTGCCATAGCCGAACCTGTCAATGTGCTTAAAGTAAGCAGGAGAACTATTCTTTTCATGTGTATACCTATATCTATATATCACTCTCTGTGGTTTCCGAAAACCGGGTGCAAAGGTACTGGGCTTGCAGGAAATAAACAATACCTAAAAATGATGAAAATGCCCGAAAAGACTCAAAAATCGGGATGGCGAAGGTCTAAAATACCAATTTGTTATTATTGCACATATCAAAAATAATGCCTACCTTTGCACCCGATAATCATTAGTAGGTATGAAAAATCAGAAGATGTATGAGGCGGACGACAAGATGATCTCGCTGATCCGCGATAATTACGACCTGTTGCAGATGCTGGGCAGTTTTGGCATCAGTCTTGGTTTTGGCGACAAGACAGTGAAAGAGACCTGCGACGACAACCATGTGGATACATACACTTTCCTGGCGGTTGTCAACTTCACGGCCAACAACTATGGTGAGTTTGAGGCCGACGAACAGATCAGCGTCCCCACCCTGCTGCACTACCTCGAAGCCAGTCATGCCTATTTTCTCGATTTCCAGTTGCCCTACATACGCCGCGAACTGCAGGAGTCGCTCAACGAGAGCGAGTCGCTGGCGAAACTGATACTGCGGTTCTACGACGAGTATGCCCACGAGATCCGCCGTCACATGAAATATGAGCAGAAGACGCTGTTCCCCTACGTACAGTCGCTGATAGAAGGCCTTCCCGCCAACGACTATAACGTGGATACCTTCTCCAAGCACCACAATGCTACCGACAAGAAACTGCGTGAGTTGAAACTCCTGATCATCAAGTACCTGCCACAGGACGGGCTGCACAACAACCAACTCACCGCCACGCTTCACGACATCTACGAGAACGAGGTATGGCTGCGCCAGCATGCCACAGTAGAGGATCACATCTTCGTGCCTGCCATCCGCCGTCTGGAGCAGGCCACCAAGCAGAGCGATGTCACTCGCAACATCTCCGACATGGTGTTCAAGGCGTCGACGGGCCAGAACCCAGACACCCTTTCCGACCGTGAGAAAGACGTCATCATCTCATTGGTGCAGGGCATGTCGAACAAGGAGATTGCCGACCACCTTTGCATCTCGGTGAATACGGTCATTACCCATCGCCGCAACATCGCCCGCAAACTACAGATCCACTCCCCAGCCGGCCTCACCATCTACGCCATCGTCAACAACCTCGTAGATATCTCTTCTGTCAAACTCTGACAGTAAGGATACACATCTCTTGATTCCGAATGATGACCCATCCACTGTCTCTGCTCATAGGTTGGCTGCTCGACCTGATGGTTGGCGACCCGCAGCGACTACCCCACCCCGTCGTATGGTTTGGCAAGATGATTGCTGCCTGCGAACGCAAACTCAACAGGGGTACGAATCGCAAACTGAAAGGTGCGCTGACAGCCGTCGGCCTCATTCTGTTTGTCTTTGTCTTCACCTGGATGCTCCGCAAGGTCTTGGACACTTACGCACTCTACCTCTTCGATGCCATTGCCATCTTCTATGGCCTGGCTGGAACGACACTGATTCGTGAGGTAAGAGCAGTATTCCTTGCCCTGGACCGTTCTCTGGATGAAGGCCGCAGGCAGGTGGCCCGCATCGTGGGGCGTGACACTTCTGAACTCTCTGCCCAAGAAGTGCGCACAGCAGCATTGGAAACACTCGCCGAGAATCTGAGCGACGGAGTGATAGCCCCTCTCTTCTGGTTGACCATCCTTGGAACCCCAGGCATGCTGGCCTATAAGATGGTGAACACCCTCGACTCGATGGTTGGCTACAAGACTGACCGCTATCGTGCCTTCGGATGCTGGGCTGCCCACATCGACGATATCGCCAACTATATCCCAGCCCGCCTGACGGCCCTTCTCATGCTGACGTTTTCTCCCCCTAAGTTAGGGGGAGTCAGAGGGGGTCTGAACAGACTTAAGTTCGTCCGCAAATACGGCCGCAACCACGCCTCGCCCAACAGCGGCTACCCAGAAGCCGCCCTCGCCGCCATCCTCGATTGCCGCTTTGGTGGTCCACACTACTATTTCGGCGAACTCTTCGATAAGCCCTACATAGGCACCAACGGCCGTCCCCTCACCACCGAAGACATGAGAAAAGCCGTTCGTGTCAATCGAACGGCCGAGGTTCTTATGGTTGCTATCGTGCTGCTGTGTCAACTCCCGTTTTTCCTCTAAAAATACTTCGTAATCTTCGCACCCTCAAAGTTATTCATCTCGTTCATCATCCGAACGGCAGAGTCGATAATGGGGAAGGCACAAAGCGCTCCTGTCCCTTCTCCTAATCGCAGTCCTAAATGCAATAGAGGCTTTGCTCCAACGATGTCGAGCATCATCTTGTGACCAGCCTCGTCGCCACAATGGGTGAAGACCATATAGTCTTGAGCAGCAGGATAGAGCCTGATGGCTCCCAAAGCACAGGCCGTCATGATAAAGCCGTCTACTAATATAATAAGGTGTAACTCGGCAGCCCGCAGCATCGCCCCAATGGCGGCAATCATCTCGAAACCGCCGAAGATTCTGAGAGGTAAGAGGTGAGAGGTAAGAGGAGAGAGAGATGACTGGTGGCGAGAAAGAGCCTTCGACAGCACTTCGTACTTATGCCGGATGCCGTCATTATCAAGTCCGGCACCTGCCCCAATGCAATCCTTCAGGGGAATATCGCCAAAAAGACTCATCCAGATACTCGATGGCGAGGTATTGCCAATTCCCATCTCTCCGATGCACAGCACACGACAGCCTTCCGCCACGCAATCATCCACAAGGTCGCTGCCTATCTGAATGGCCCTGTCAAACTCATCCTCACTCATCGCAGGTTCATAGAGGAAGTTCTTAGTGCCTCTGGCTATCTTACGATCGAGAATACCTTCAACACCAGACAAGTCGTAATCCACACCGACATCGACAATCCGCAACTTAAAGCCATGCTGGCGGCAGAACATATTCACGCCGCCTCCACCTTTGGTAAAGTTAATCATCTGCTGCCACGTGACCTCACGGGGACTGACACTGACGCCCTCACGCTCAATGCCATGATCGCCGCCAAGAAGCAGATGGCAAGGATGTGCCAACGAGGGTTCCAGAGTCTGTTGGATGAGACACACCTGCATCGCCAACTCCTCCAGGCGGCCTAACGCCCCCTTGGGTTTGTTCAGGTTGTCAATCTTCTGCTGAATGGCTGACGCCATACCCCTATCTGTAGGATGTATATCGAATGACTTCATACCCTATTTGATTTTGACCGATATGCCTGCCACCATCAGGATAACCTCGTCAGCCTTAGAAGCGATGTATTGGTTCATCCAGCCCTGCAGATCCGTAAACTTCCGCTGGAGGGCATTGTCACTCACACCCCCGCTGCCTATCTCGTTGGTCACGAAGATATAGGTGGCATCAGTCTCAGTAAACTTGTCGAACTCCGCCTTCGCCAGATTAAGTGAAGAGTTAAGAGTGGCAAATTCTTCACTCTTCACTCTTAACTCTTCACTATAAAGAATATTGGTCAGCCAGAGCGTCACGCAGTCAATGACGACCACCCGACCCGTCACGTCGTGTTTGCTTAATGTCATCTCCTCCTCGATGTTCGTCCACTGAGGTCCTCGCCGCTCCTGATGCCTTCTCACCCGCATGCTGAACTCCTCGTCCCAGATGTGAGCCGTCGCCATATAGACGGGATGGTCTGACAGGCTCAGTGCCAGTTCCTCGGCCTTGCTGCTCTTGCCAGAGCGCTGGCCGCCAGTAATCAGAAAGATTCGTTTCATAGTGGGTTCATGAAGTTAATGGCACAGACCACAAGATACACCGCCAGTTCCACCAGCAGACACACCGCTCCGCAACAGTCGCCCGTATAGCCCTGTATCTTCCGCCATATCAGCAGATAGAGCAGATAGAACACGAGGGCAGGGATGAAGATCATCATCTGCCAGTCAAGCCCCGTCATCCAGATGAAGAACAACATCGGCGGCAGGCCCTGCAGGGCGAGACTGATGCCAGACCATACGCCAAACTTGCGATACACCGTCTTGGCCTTTGCCTCTTCTTCACGTCTGGCGTAAGGCATCATCAGTACCAGTTGCGAGGTGATCATCTTGGAATAGGTATCACCAGCCAGCACCATCATGGCGGCATCATAGGGCGGTATAGACATGAGCGTGGCGGCCAGCAGCAGTTCGTAGAAGACGAGCCCCAGCACCCCATAGGTGCCGATGTGCGAGTCTTTCATGATCTCAAGGATCCGCCGACGGTTGTTGCCACCGCCTCCGAAGCCGTCCAGAAAGTCTGCCAACCCGTCCTCATGCAATGCCCCTGTAATCAGCAGTCGCACCATGATGGCGAGCAGCACAGCCACAGCCTGCGGCATCACCATACAGGCGAGATAGATGGTAAGCCCCATCGCCCCACCCGTAATCCAGCCCGCCAGTGGCCAATGCTCCACCACAGTCGTGTAGCACTCCTTCGGCGGCTGGTGCAACCGCCAGAAGGGCATGCGTGTAAAAAAAATCAACGCTGCCCAGATGCGGTCGTACCACTTGGTCTGATCAATACTTGTCTGCATACAACTTGCTTTTTCGCCCACAAAGGTACTAAGAAGTTAGAAGAACACCAAAAGTTTTCTTATTTTCTTGAATAATCACCAAATATTCGTTTCTTTGCGTCCGAAGTACTAAGAATTATTCTTATACTTCAGTGGGGTCATCCCCGTGAGGCGATGGAAATATTTAGAGAAAAACGAGGGATTGGCAAAGTGCATCTCCTCAGCAATCTGCGCCGCAGGCTTGTCTGTGTGACGCAGTTCTATCTTGATACGGGTGATGAGAGCACGGTCTATCCAATCTTTGGCGGTGGTGCCGCTGGTCTGACGGATGACGGTGGTGAGGTAGCGCTCAGTGAGGCACATCCGTTCAGCATAGTAGCCTATCTGGTGGTGCTCGCAGCAGTTTTGGTTTACGAGCGAGATAAAACGGTCGAAGATGGTCTGTTCACGTGAACGAGAAACGGCCTGGATGTCCGTCTGAAGGCGGAAGAGATGGTCGTAGTGGTGCATCAGGGCAGCCACGAGGGCGGTGACGGTAGGGCGATGATAGTCCTCTGTGTGGACAATGTGCCAGATGGTGTCGAGAATGTGGCGAGCCGTGCTGATGTCGGCTTCTCCGACAGGCAACTGGAAGTCGCGCACCTGACCGTTGAAGGCTGACGGCATCTGTCCCTGGGCGAAAGGCATGGGGAAATCGGAGAAGAGGGCGATGCCAAAGATGCGCAGGTCATCAGAAAGACGAATAGGGTTGATGATGGTGCCTGGTCCGAGATAGACCAGCGTGCCTGCGGTGACGTGGCGGTCTTGCAGGTTGAAATTGATGTGTGCCTCACCGTTGATGATCATGCCAAAGCGATGGTCGTTGATAATAAAGGGCGGCTTGTGGCGCATCAGCAGACTGAACACGGTATGGTCGCCGTGAATCATACCCAGTTCGCCATTGAAGAAGATGTTCTTGCTGATCTGGGCAAGATGGGGTGTGAGGATGTCGCGCATTCGAGACAGGTCCATTAGTTGAGGCTGCTTGTTCATAATCCGATCTTTTTGTTTGCAAAGATAATCATTTTACACGAATTGATGCTCTGTATTTTCATAAATCGAACAAAAAGAACATCTTTTCATGCTGACGGATAACGACTCTATGGGAAAATCGTCGTAACTTTGCACTGTGATTCAGAAATCATACCGCAAATGGTTTTTAAAATATAATATGTAAATGATGCGACAGAGTGTTTATTTAATCATCTCATTATTGCTCTTTTCCATTGCGCCAGCACTTTCCCAGACGCTCGAGGCATGTCAGCAGGCGGCAGAGCAGAACTATCCGCTGATACGTCAGTATGGCCTCATCGAACAGACTACAGGACTGACGATGGCGAACATCCAAAAAGGTTGGCTACCGCAGGTGTCAGCCTCGGCCCAGGCCACCTATCAGAGTGATGTCGTGTCGTGGCCAGACCAGATAAGGACGATGATGACTGGCTTGGGCGTCGACATGAAGGGGCTGAAGAAAGACCAGTATCGTGTGGGCGTCGACGTGAACCAGACCATCTACGACGGTGGTGCCATCAGCAGTCAGAAGGCGATAGCCCGTGAGCAGGGAAAGGTACAGGCCGCCCAGACAGAGGTGAATCTATATCATGTCCGTAGGCGCGTGAATGAGATGTACTTCGCCCTGCTGTTGCTGGACGAGCAGATTGTGCTGAACAAGGATCTGCAGGAACTGCTGGCTGGCCACGAGCGGAAACTCGCCTCGATGGTGAAGAGCGGTACGGCGGCAGAGAGCGACTGGCAGAACGTGAAGGCAGAGCGGCTGAACGTCACGCAGAAGGCCACCGAACTGGCATCGCAGAAGCAGATGCTGCAGCGGATGCTCTCGACGTTCTGCGGCATCGAGGTGAAGGAAGTGGAGAAGCCTGCAGCGGCCTCCACTGACGGGGTGAACCATCGCCCCGAACTGCGGCTCTTCGATGCCCAACTCCGTCTGGCAGACTCTCAGGAGAAGGCGCTCCGTGCGGCGCTGATGCCTCGACTGGGCGTGTTTGCCCAGGGTTATTACGGATATCCGGGCTATAACATGTTTGAGGATATGATGAGCCACTCCTGGTCGTGGAACGGCATGATCGGCGCACGACTGACCTGGAATATCGGGGCCCTCTATACCCGCAAGAATGACAAGGCGAAACTGCAGTTGCAGCGCCATATGACGGAGACAAGTCGTGACGTGTTTCTCTTCAACAACCATCTGGAGCAGATCCAGCAGGACGAGAACATCGCGCGCTACAAACAACTGATGGCTGACGACGATGAGATCATCGCGCTGCGTGCCGCCGTACACAAGGCCGCAGAGTCGAAACTGTCGCACGGCATCATTGACGTGAACGACCTGGTGCGCGAGGTCAACGCCGAGAACGCGGCCCGCGTGCAGCAGTCGATGCACGAGATAGAGATGCTCAAGGAGATCTACGACCACAAATACACCATCGGTGATAAGTGAGAAAGATAAATATGAGAAATATGAAAAAGAATGAATTTTTTAAAACAATGGGGGCGGTGACAGGTGTTTTTACCCTTTTACCTTTTCTTGCTGCCTGCGGAAACAACGGAAAAGAGTATGACGCCACGGGGACGTTCGAGGCTACTGAGACCACCGTCTTTGCAGAACAGAACGGTGCCCTGCTGACATTCAACGTGGAGGAGGGCAACCTCGTCGAGGCTCAAGAGGAGGTGGGGCTCATCGACACCACGCAGATATGGCTGAAGATACAGCAACTCGGAGCCACGAAGGAGGTGTATCAGAGTCAGAAGCCTGACATGGAGCGCCAGATTGCTGCCACGCGCCAGCAGTTGGCCAAGGCCCTGCAGGACGAACAGCGGTATCGAGAACTGGTGGCCGACGGGGCTGCCCCCTCGAAGATACTCGACGATGCCACGAGCCAGGTGAAGGTGCTGCAACGGCAACTCGACGCCCAGATATCATCGCTCAGCACTAACACCCGCGCCCTCGACAAGCAGACGGCTGCTGCAGACATTCAGGTGAGTCAGCAGATGGACCTGTTGCGCAAGTGCCACATCATGACGCCTGTCAGGGGCACGGTACTGGAGAAATACGTGGAGCGCGGCGAGTTCGTCAGCATTGGCAAGCCGCTGTTCAAGATGGCCGATACTGAGGCGATGCACCTGAGGGCCTACGTCACCTCGTCGCAACTGCAGAACATCAGACTCGGACAGAAGGTCAAGGTCTTTGCCAACTATGGTGACAACCAGAAGAAGGCATACGACGGTACCGTCTCGTGGATCTCCTCACGCTCTGAGTTCACACCCAAGACCATTCTGACAGACGACGAACGCGCCGACCTGGTGTATGCCATCAAGGTGGCCATCAAGAATGACGGCGAGGTCAAGATAGGAATGTACGGCGAGGTATTATTTAGTGAAGAATGAAGAGTGAAGAGTGAAGAATTTGCTACCCCTATGGATGCTATTGTAGTTAATAACGTGTCGAAGTCGTATGGCAAGGTGCAGGCACTCAGCGAGGTGTCGTTTGCTGTCAGCAAGGGCGAGGTGTTCGGGCTGATAGGTCCCGACGGTGCCGGAAAGACATCGATGTTCCGCATCCTCTGTACGCTGTTGCTGCCTGAGGGAGGGCGGGCGACGGTAGACGGATACGACGTGGTCGGCCAGATGCAGGAGGTGCGACGCCGCGTGGGGTACATGCCGGGAAAGTTCTCGCTCTATCAGGACCTGACGGTCGAGGAGAACCTGAAGTTCTTCGCCACGCTCTTCGGCACAACGGTCGATGAGGGCTATGACTCCATCAGGGCCATCTACTCGCAGATAGAACGATTCAGGAACCGCAGGGCTGGAGCGCTGTCGGGGGGCATGAAACAGAAACTGGCTCTGAGTTGTGCGCTGGTACATCAGCCAAGCGTTCTGTTCCTCGACGAGCCTACAACGGGTGTGGACCCCGTGAGTCGTAAGGAACTGTGGGAGATGTTGCTGATGCTGAAGGAGCGGAGCATCACCATCGTGGCGTCTACGCCTTATCTCGACGAGGTGCGCTGCTGCGAGCGCGTAGCGTTTCTCGATCATGGGAGGGTGCGCGGTATCGACACACCGGAGGCGATACTGGAGCAGTTTAAGGAGATCTTCAATCCTGGAAGACCTACCCCCAGCCCCTCCCTAGAAGGGAAGGGAGCAGATACCCCTACAGCAGAACCTGCCCCACAAGGTAATTACTCCCCTCCCTTCGAGGGAGGGGCTGGAGGTAGGTCTCCCATCATCGAGGTGGAGCACCTGGTGAAGGCCTTCGGCGATTTCCGTGCCGTCGACGACATCAGTTTCACGGTGAAGAGGGGTGAAATCTTCGGCTTCCTGGGAGCCAATGGCGCTGGCAAGACCACCGCCATGCACATGCTGACGGGACTGAGCCAGCCCACGGGCGGCAGGGGAAGCGTGGCGGGATATGATATCCGCACGGAGCAAGAGCAGATCAAGAGGCATATCGGCTACATGAGTCAGAAGTTCTCGCTCTATGAGGATCTGACCGTCAGCGAAAATATCCGTCTCTTTGCCGGCATCTATGGCATGAATAGTGAAGAGATAAGGGTGAAGCGTGAAGAACTGCTGCGACGTCTCAAGTTCGAGGAGCATAAGGACGACCTGGTGGGTTCGCTGCCACTGGGCTGGAAACAGAAACTGGCCTTCTCCGTCTCCATCTTCCACGAGCCTGGCGTCGTGTTCCTCGACGAGCCTACGGGCGGTGTAGACCCAGCCACGCGGCGCCAGTTCTGGGAACTGATCTACGAGGCAGCCCACCGCGGCATCACGGTCTTCGTGACCACCCACTACATGGACGAGGCCGAATACTGCGACCGCATCTCGATCATGGTCGACGGGAAGATCAAGGCGATAGGTACGCCAGAGGCACTCAAACAAACATATAACCAGCCCGACATGGACCACGTGTTCACCTACCTGGCACGTCAGGCGAAGAGAGGGGAGGGATAAGGGAGATGGATATCTTTTTCGCATTTGTGATCAAGGAGGCCAAGCATATCCTGCGCGACAAGCGGACCATGCTGATACTCTTCGGCATGCCCGTCGTGCTGATGCTGCTCTTCGGATTCGCCATCACCACCGATGTGAAAAATGTGCGCACGGTGGTGGTCTGCTCAGAGATGTCGCCCCGAACACAGCAGGCTGTAGAACGACTGTCGCAATCGGAGTATTTCGTCATCACGCAGACGGTGAACACCCCGCGTGAGGCCGAACAACTCATCCGCAATCAGAAGGCCGATATGGCGCTGGTGTTTGCTCAGGACCATGGCGTGCAGATCATGGTTGACGGCTGCGACCCTAATATGGCACAGCAATGGACCACCTACGCCCAGCAAACCCTGGCGCCAGCAAATTCTTCACTCTTCACTCTTCACTCTTCACTCCTCTACAACCCCCAGATGCGCTCGGCCTACAACTTCGTGCCTGCCATCATGGGTATGCTGCTGATGCTGATCTGCGCCATGATGACCTCTATCAGCATCGTCAGAGAGAAAGAGCGCGACACGATGGAGGTGCTGCTGGTATCGCCCGTCAAGCCCCTGATGGTCATCATCGCCAAGGCGGTGCCCTATCTGGTGATGGCCTTTGCCATCCTCATCACCATCCTGCTCATGGCGCGCTTCGTGCTGGAGGTGCCGTTAGCGGGGTCGCTGTCCTGGATCATCATCGTCAGCCTGATCTATATCCTGTTGGCCCTCTCGCTGGGGCTGCTCATCTCTAATGTCGCCCAGACGCAACTGGTGGCGCTGCTGCTCTCAGCCATGGTGCTGCTGATGCCCGTGGTGATGCTTTCCGGCATGCTCTTTCCCGTAGAGTCGATGCCCGCCGTGCTGCAATGGATATCCGCCGTGGTGCCGCCCCGCTATTACATCCAGGCCATGCGCAAACTGATGATCATGGGCGTGGGCATCAGAGAGGTGGCACAGGAAGTGGCCATACTCTCAGGCATGACCATCCTCCTGCTCACCATCGCACTGAAGAAGTTCAAGCAGCGCCTGGAGTAATCATCTGTAAACTGTAAACCGTAAACAGTAAACCGTAAACAGTAAACTGTAAACTGTAAACAAAAATATGCTCAAGTATCTCATCCATAAAGAGTTCCTGCAGATACGCCGCAATGCGTTTCTTCCCAAACTCATCATCATGTTCCCCATCGTGATCATGTGCGTCATGCCGTGGGTGATGCAGATGGAAGTGAAGAACATCGTGGTGGATATCGTCGACATAGACCATACCACCGAGTCGCAACGGCTCGTACAACAGGTTGCCGCCAGCAACTACTTCATCTTCGGTGGTCAGAAAGCCACTTATGCCGAAGCGATGAAGGACATAGAGAGAGGGCGGGCCGACATCATCCTCGAGATCCGCAACGGCCAGTATCTTATCGCTGCCAATGCCGTCAACGGCACCAAGGGCTCGATGGGTTGCGCCTATCTGAGTCAGATAATAAGACCCACCCCCCAGCCCCTCCCTGTAATGGAGGGGAGTGGTTACTCTCGAGGGCAGCAGATATCTGCTCCCTCCCTCACAGGGAGGGCTGGGGGTGGGTCTCTTCTTCTCTACAACAAGGGCCAGAACTACAAACTTTTCATGATTCCCGCCCTTTTCGCCATCGTGATGATGCTGATGACGGGCTTCCTGCCTACGCTGAATATCGTTGGCGAGAAGGAGGCTGGCACCATCGAGCAGATCAACGTCACACCCGTATCGAAGTGGTCGTTCATCCTCGCCAAACTCATCCCCTATTGGCTCATCGCGCTGTTTGTCATCACCGTCAGCCTGCTGCTGGCCTGGCTCGTCTACGGCATCACGCCCTCTGGTCCCGTGTGGCTCATCTACATGCTCGCCATGCTGCTGGCACTGTTCTTCTCATCGCTCGGACTCATCATCTCCAACTACAGCGACACCATGCAGCAGGCCATGTTCGTCATGTGGTTTTTCATCGTCTGCATCATGCTCCTCAGCGGCCTCTTCACCCCCACCCGGTCCATGCCGTCGTGGGCCTACCTGACCACCTATATCAACCCCATGCACTACTTCATCGACGCCATCCGCACCGTGTTCATCCGCGGAGGAACCTTCTCGTCGATTGCCCATCAGGTGTATGCGCTCTTCGCCATCGGGACGTTCATGGCCGTATGGGCTGTGCAGAGTTACAAGAAGACATCATAGCCTGCCACCTGATGCCCTCCAGCATCGCATGGCGCTACGCCTCAGGGCTTCCGAAGCCACCTCCGGCTTCATGGCTTCCTCGAGGGGCAGGTCGGCAGGGTTGATGCACGTCACACTGGCAAAGCCGGCATCGAGCAGCATCCGGCGGTCGGAGATGCGGCCAGCCATCAGGCAGACAGGCACGCCACGGACCTTGGCCCGCTGGAGGATGCCGAAGGGGAGTTTACCCATCAGCGTCTGACGGTCTGCCGAGCCCTCGCCTGTGATGACGAGCGAGGCGCCCTGCAGAAGGTCGTCGAAGCGGACGGCATCCAGCAACAGGTCTACGCCTGGCCGGCAGTCGGCATGAAGATATTGCAGGAAGGCATAGCCCAGCCCTCCTGCCGCCCCTGCCCCAGGCGCGTTCTGGCGGTCGTAGCCGAAGTGACGGGCAGAGACCTCGGCAAAACGGCTGGCTCGGCCGTCGAGCGTGCGCACCATCTCCGGCGTGGCTCCCTTCTGAGGAGCGAAGACGTGGGCTGCCCCATTCTCTCCACAAAGCGGATTGGTGACATCGGTGGCAATGGTGAAACGCACCCCGTCGAGAGCCCGGATGTCATCCCACACACCGTGACGGGCCAACCCGTCGATGATGGCCCTGAGCATGCCGATGCCGCAGTCGCTGGTGGCACTGCCACCCAGTCCGACGATGATCTCCTGGCACCCACGGCTCACCGCATCCACCACGAGTTGCCCTGTGCCGTAACTGGTGGCCACCAGGGGGTTGCGCTCTTCTGCCGACAGCAGCGTGAGCCCGCTGGCCTGTGCCATCTCTATCACGGCCGTGTCACCCTTGACCAGATAGGCGGCAGTGACGGGACGCATCAGCGGGTCGCGCACCGTCAGCCTGACCGTCTCGCCGCCCCACGCGCTGCGAAACGCCTCCAGCCATCCCTCTCCCCCATCGCTGACGGGCACCTGAATCACCTCTGCCTCGGGATTCAGGGCGAGAAGACCCTCTGCCGCTGCCCGATTGGCCTCGCCCGATGACAGACACCCCTTGAAGGAGTCGAGGGCTACAATGACTTTCTCTCTCATATCCATGTCAGTCTTCTCCAGAGGCCCTCTAACGGCCCGCGCATATGGCTGCTGCGCTCGGCTTTGCCGCTTTGCCCAGCAAAGAACCAATAACGGGCAAACAGATACTGACAAACGACCATTCCACATCCGACCATCACCGCATAAGTGGTGCCTAAAAGGCGATAACAGGCAAGCCCGTAGCCGCAGAAGATGGCGCTGCCGATGACAGACTGGAGCAGATAGTTGGTGAGGCTCATGCGGCCGAAGATGCAGAGATGACGGAGCACACGGCGGACACCCTCGAAGGCATACCAGGCAGAGACCACGGCCGAGACGATCATCAGCAGGATGATGAGGTTGTAGATAGGCTTCAGCCATGGGTCAAGATTACCGAAATCCACGAAACTCAGCGCAACGACCACGATGACCGAGCCCATGAGGATACGATGCCATATCCTCAGATGCTGCCCCTCATTGTAGAAAAGCCTCTGACGGCCCAACTGCATGCCGAGGATGAAGAGGCAGAGCAACTGCGTCAGCCGTCCGCTAAAGACATTAAAGCGCAGATTCAACTCAAAACCATATCGCAGGTTGGTGAGGGTGTTCTCCCAGAATGAACCATGCTCATGGGTACTGATCACCTTGCCATAGATCTCAAACAAGGTGCTGTGGTCGATTGTGGTGCCTGTCAGCAGACAATAAAGTTCTACGGGCTGGATGGCCAGCAGGGCGATGATACCCCACACCCACTTCGAGGGCAGGTAACTGACGGGGATGAGCAGCAGACCGTAGCACGCATAGAGCATCAGAATGTCTCCGTCGTAGAAGGCCACGTTGACAATGCCAAACATAAACAGCAGACACATACGCCAGGCAAAGCGCCCGGAGAAATTCTTGCCTTTCTGCTGCTGGTTGTCGTTCATGATGAAGAAACTCAAGCCGAAGAGCATGGCGAAGATGCCATACATCTTGCCAGAGAGCAGCCAGGCCAGCACATCGGCCACCGTCTGGTCAATCGCCAGCGTATGGACGATTGGATCCTCGGTGAAGATGTCGAAGTGCTCTACGGAGTGATACAGGATGATGCCGGCCACCGCGATACCTCTCAGAGCATCAGCCACATCGATTCGGGTGTTGGGGAGATTGCGGGATTTATACATCATTCATATTGATTTGACGCTGCAAAGATACGAATAATTGCGAAAAACTCCAAATTTCTGGGATGATCAGTACAAATATGTGACGAATGGTCTTCACGAACACTTCGGCAGGGAGCATCGGAGTATCGGGAAACGGGCGATTTTAATTCTAACAATCAATAAATCTCGTTTTCCTACGATTATCCATTGGACGTACGGCGAAGTGAACCCAATAGCGCCCGCTTCGATTCCGCTCTATCAGCAGTTCGTCATAGTCCTGTCTGGTCTCATCCGCATAGTCCATCAGGATCACCGCATATCTCAGCGCCTGTTCTATCCCATACACCCTGATATCCACCGCGCACCCCGTCAGGTGATTGCTCGTCGGCGAGCCTCCCACCTTCCTGTTCACCTCCGGACTCCGATACCCACTACTGATAATAATCGGCTCTTCGGTATCTTTTTCCCCTCCTAAGTTAGGAGGGGTGCCCGGATGGGCGGGGTGGTCTGAAGAAGGGGAAACATACCTCAGATTATACCTCGCTCTCAGCGCCTCCAGCCACCCGCATACCCTTTTCATATTTTCAATACTCACTCTACTCGGGATATTCATCATCCCCGTACTCGTCTTTGTAACCTCCCCGAGCGTAAAGTGCTCGGAGAGGTGCATTGATTTGTTGATACTTACTTTTTCCACACTAATTGTTAAATTGTTAAATTGTTAATTGTTAACCCATCATTTTCATCAGTTTTCTAAATTTCCCCTTATGGGCTCCATCTTCTATTTTCTCTATCAGATGGTCTTCTGAAAGCCGCTTGATCTTCATGGTGACATACGAACATCCGTTATTACCGAAGCACCTTTTGATATCATCCTTATCAAACACTTCAGGCAAACGATTATAACCTTCAACAGACTTCTGATAATGACGTTTGCCACTGATCTGCACATCGTTGTTCATATCGTCGAAGTACTTCTCAGCCATCACCCCGAAGAAATGCTGTTGGGTGGCGTACTGGATACGGGCCATCAGTTCGCAGAGTTTCCAGTCCTTCTCATCCACCTCGTAAGAACCTTCCCAGTACTTGCCTTCCTGATGCAGACACTCGAAGTGTCGCATATCGATAAATGGGACTGAATAATTGAGTGCATGATAAGGCACACGTTTCAGCATCAGCTCATTAGCCTCAGAGTCATCCTCCGCACAATCTGCCATGCGGTTACTTGTCCAGTCGTATAGCTTTCTCACCAGCGGCTTCACAGGTAATTGGCCAGCTCGGCAATCGAGTTTGAAGGCCCATGCCTTCATGCGTTCCAAGCGGTCCCAGTCGATGGTCTCCTCCTCCTCATAGTCCAACATCTTGTAGTTTGTCTTCGGCATGGGGATCACGGTGAGTCGCGTACTGAGACCAGATCCGAAGTTCTTTTCATTGACTTTCTTCTTCAGGGCGATGGGCGTACCAGAGTAGATATAGTTCCAAGTCACTCGGAATTCATCTACGGGAGAATCTGAGTTCTGATACATCTGTCCGTCCTTCTCGTTGTGGAAGGCCTTCAGTTCCATCGCCTGCTTGTTGATCCACGAGCCGCCGCTCTGCAGCGTGATCGAGTTGTCCAACTCCGTGTCAAACGTGAACATGTGCAGTTGCATCTCTTTGCCGTCCACCACCTCCTTGGCATTGATCATGTCCTCGATAAGCTGACCGTTACTCGTTCTCGAAGGATGGATGCGGATGATGCCCTGCGGTTTGTCCTTACCCTCCTTGTTGGCCGCCTTCTTCTTCGTATCCTTCTTATAACGGTTCAAGGCCTCCTTGCCAGCTTTGTCCGCCGCCTCTATGGGTGCTATCAGAATTTCACAAAGATCATCAGCCATCGACTTGTTCGATGCGGGATGTCCTATGATATACAAGGAGCAGTTCAGCCTGCGTTCCTGATAGGCACGGTGATAGAACCTGTATGTGCATCTGGTCATCAGCGTCATCAGTGCACCGCCAGCAGTGAACACCGCCGCAGGATACTGTGGTCTCTTCAATCCTGCGCACACATCTCTTAGCAGCGGGAAGTCATCAAACATCGCCTCTAACTCAGCGCCCCATCTGTCAAGCTGGACATACATGCTCATGCCATCAGTTTCTTCCTGCTCGGCATGCACACCCTTCACTGTTTCCTGATAGGTGTGTCCCGTGACTTTCGTCACCGCCTCTTGCATGGCCTTGGATGGTAGCGATCCTGCATACTTCTTCTCCTTCTCCTTGACGCAAGAGGCTGCACTCTCCACTGTCTGACTGACGTTCTCATCGCGCTCTGCGATGATCTCCTGTACCCAGGGCTGAGCCTCGACGATTTCTTGCACCAGCTTCTTGTCCCCGTCGAGCATGAGCAAGAGATCTGTGGCGAGTTTGAGTGACTCGTTATGCCTGTTGGTGTCCTCTGCGCAGGGCAACTTGTTACTATACCGAGCATCAATAATACTTTGAACACTAAATCCATGCCACTTTATTTCTGAACACGAATTGCTCGAATTGCCCGAATCATCTTTCCCCCCATTATTCGTGGGATTAGTGAGATTCGTGTTCGTTTTTATTTCTGAACACGAATTGCTCGAATTGACCGAATCATCTTCCCCCCCATTATTCGTGGGATTAGTGAGATTCGTGTTCGTTTTCTTGTCCGTGTGATTTGTGTTCTTTTCATCATCAGCAGCAAACTCATGATATAGTGGTTGAGTCTTCTTCTCACGGTAAAGCTGTGTGTAACGCTTGTCAAATTCCTCATTGTAGTAATCAAATAATAGTTCCTCATTCATATAAATAATGTCCTCCTCTTTCGGGGCAAAAGAGTTTCTTGTTGCATCGATGCAGCTCTCGTCAGCCTTATAACCCAGTTTCTGAGCCAAAGCTATTTGGTTGTCTGCAAGATTGCCTGTTGCAACATCAGCCGTGGCCACAATACGGATGCCAAAGGAACTGCTGGTGATGTGTACTAAGGCTACGCTTTTCATCAATTCCTCGTCATCCCTCATCTTATACCAGATATCCATGGGATTTTCAATGTGGTCGATGTCGAGCATAAAGAGACCATTGAGATGACAGTCTGCAAGCCTTCTGTGACGAAACTTCCCACCTTTGGCAGTATCCGTCTCATCAAACTCCCTGCAAGCAAAGATGAATGCAGGCAGATTATCCTTCACCTCCTGTGCAAAAGCCAGCAACTTTTCTGCATCCGTTTTCTTCGCCCAGGCCTCCTTGGCTGCCTTCTTCTTCAGATTCTGCTTTTTCAGCAGAAACTTCTGATACTCTCCATTATTCAGCCATGTCTGGATCGCTGCCGTTCCATCCGTCTTGGCCGCCTCCACTGCTGCGAGTATCGCCCTTCTGGCATCGATTCTCCAAGCTGTACTTGGTTTCTTGACTTGTTCCCAGAACTCTTCCCTTTTGCAGGGAAGAGCCTGAGAAAAATGTGTGTTCTCTTGAAATGTAATCATCTGTTTTTATTTAGGTTTTTCTTTTTGAACACGAATCTCACAAATCTCTCGAATTTTATTGTTGCCGAACGCTGCGGACTCATTATAGATTCGTTTAATTCGTGATATTCGTGTTCGTTAAAAATAACTGTGTTCTTTAGAGCGTCTGCAGGTCTGTGATATAGAACGCATTCTCGTGCCGTGTCTGCTGGTTCTGGTCCTGCCATGTACGGTGCTTCCAGTAGCCCTTCACGATATACGGCTGGTTCTGGTAGTACTGTGCATCGCGGTTCTTCGATGCATACTCCCCTGTCATCTCCCCGTAGATCTCGTCCCCGCCACGTTTCATCACCACCCCGCGGCTCTTGAAATACTCCGTTGTACCGTCCTGCTTCTGGTACTGGCGCTCCGAGTATGCGCCCACCTCCTTGATTGTTACTAAGTTTTCCATTTCCGTTCTTTCTTACAATATTTCCATGTTAAATTCTTCATTCTCAGAGTGCAAACATTCCAGCATCCATGCCAGTTCATGGGAATCCTCACCATTCAGACTGATTTCAACGCCAATCTCCTCGCCAAACTCCCTGCTCATCATATTCAGCACGTTGTAGAGCGCATCCGCCATGTCTTCTAAACTACCGATACGAGTCAATTGTATATCCCGATCGTCATAAGTATACAGCGAGTACTGACCATGATTATCTTTAGAGATATCCAATGCCAAGGCGATTTTCCCTGGTCTCATGGTGATGCCGTTACGTTTCAGGAAGTTGATCGAATCCTCCACATTACTGTCGAAGCCACCAAGGATGGCTTGCTCCATGTTCCACATCAGGATCATGAAAATCTCCAATGGCGAGAGGCAGTCATTCTGCTGGCAGAAGAAGACACACTTATCTTCCTCCACGTCTTTCAACTCTATGTGTGGCAAGCACAGGAAGAGTCTTCTTCCCAGTTCCACCACCAATCCCAACACACCATATTCCGAGTACCCCACAATAGGGCAGTTTTTACTATCTTTCATTGTCTTTTACTTTATTATTATTCTTATGTTCTTATATCCTTCTATCTAAAAAAAGTTATTATGTTCTTATGTCCTTCTGTCTAAAAAAAAGTTATTATGTTCTTATGTCCTTCTGTCTAAAAAAAATGTTATTATGTTCTTTTGTTCTTCTGTCTAAAAAATAGTTATTATGTTACTATGTCTTTAAAAGATACTCTGTCTTACACTCTGTTGATAATCTCCTCGACCTCCAGCCTGTCCATGGCGTCCTTCAGTTCTCTGAGCATCGCCACGTTCACCAGTCTGACCCCGATACTCTTCTTCACCGAGTTGAAGAACTTGTACCTCGTTGCCGACTCCCTCAGCCATCCGTGTTCCAGCGCACAGATCACCCTGTCCTTCTGTTCCCGGCTCTGTCTGACATACGCCCTGAACAAGATCTTACCCGTGTCAGGATCCTTGTGCAGCGAACCCTCCACATATTTACCACTACCCAGGCGCTCCAGCGCCTCTTCTGCTATCTCAATATACTTTTTCATTTGTCTTGTTTTTTTATGATATTACTTTAGTTCCTACTCCTGGCACATCCTTTGCATCCACGACGCCAGATAACCCATTGACAGGCTGTACTCCCCGTCTTTCCAGTCCTTGAAGCCATGCTTCTCCATGATCGTCTCTGCCTGCGTCAGGAAGTCCGTCACCACCTGCTCACAAAACCTGTCACCCTTCATAAAGTGCGTTTTCGCCTTCAACAACCTCTTTGCCACGTCGTTGATCTCCCTGGCACATGCCACAAGCCCGTCAGGGAATCCGTGGCCTATGAAACCCATCACCATGTCACAGATATGTGCCACGTCATAATCCGGGTAGTCGAACTTCCGTTCCATCAGGATTTCGTGCTTACTGGCCAGATCAAAGCCTTCATAGAGCCTCTTCAGATATTGGCAGCAGTCATCCACGCTCCAACCCTCATAAGGCGTTCTTGCAGAGGTACATTCTGCCAGATGGTCCTGCATAGGCTCGTCGTCACCCATCACCTTCTCAGTCTCTCTCTGTCTGATCTGCTCCATACTCATCGCGAGACATCTCAGACTCTGCAACAGTAGTTTTTTTGCTTCGTACGTGTTCATCTTTTTAATATTCAATTTTGAATCTTCAACAATTTCCTTAAGAATTCCACACCCTTCGGAGTCCACACGGGATAGACCACCTCCTTCAGTTCTCCCCGACTGTTGTACTTGAACTGGGAACGGTTTTTCGTCAGTCCCTTGTCCTCATACTTCTGAGTCAGTTTCAGTTGGTGGTTCTTACGTTCCATGATCTTCTGGTCAATCAGGAAACTGTTCAGGTCGGGAGCCCTCATTCCAATCTCATTGGCGATGTCAGAGGTCAGCACACAGTCCTCAGTACCCCTGTTTCTCCTTTCCAGCATGTCAGCGACAATCTCTTCTGAGACCCTCATCGCTGCAACCTCTGTCTTTGTCATTCCGTTTTCTTTCATAACTTCATTTTTTTAGTTTTCAATCTTCAATTTTCAATCTTCAATTTTAATTAATACTCACTTTCTGGGGTCCGGACTTTCCCTTACTTGTGGTTTCTGGCGACAAAATTATGAAGAATGTTTTGATGAAAAAATGAATGAAAGTTGCGCAACTTTCATTCATTCCTTCAGACCGCTGATATACAAAAAGTTAGGCCTCCTTTTACAGAGACCTAACTTTCATGATTCTTTCAAAGACAAGGCCTAAATGAGTTCTTTCAGGTACGCCTCAACGGCTGTCTTGATTGGTTTTTCTGGCGACTCACCGAGTTTCTGCCTGACAGAATGCTCCTGTCCCTTACCAGGCTCCAGGCATTCAGCCATCTGCACGGTGTTGGCGGTGGGCAGGTACAGCCTGTCACCCACCTGATGGATAAGTTGAGCCAGCAGGTTACGATTGAACGTCGTGTCCTGCTGCTTGCCCTTATTATATATCAGCACCTTCACCTCGTTCAGTTCCAGGATGCCGTCCCATATCTCCCCATACACAGACAGGTACTGCTCTCTGACGACAGGCTTCAGCCGCCACAGATATTCCATGATGCTGTCCTTCCCTGCTGCATCCGTTGTGACAGGTTTCTTCTCCTCTTCATGGCCGCGATAGTCGTTATAGGTGATGGTGCCTGAGTTCTCAAGTATAAACTGCCCTATACTAAGGCCGCTCTTGCCGAGCCGATCCATCATTTCCAGTTTCAATTCGTCTGACATAATTCCTTATATATTTATATTAATAATGTGTTATCGATGTTCTATCACTCCCGAGTTGTCGATGATGATCTGGTCTGCCAGTTTACCCTCAGCCGTCTCCTCCAGGTCCACCGCCTGGTTGATCACCTCCAGCGCCTCCGGCCCCATGTCCGGCGACACCGTCTTGACGAGGAAGGTATGGATCAGTGCCTTCGAGTTGATGTGCTTCACGAAGTGCAGGAACTGCCTGATGCTCGACACAGACAGCATGATGCAGTTCTTCAAAAAGGCGTTCTCCACGGCCGCGCTCGTGATGACACTCTTCAACTTCTCGCACTCACCCTTCCAGAAGCCGCACTCGCGCTTCAGTCCCTGTACCTCCATCTCCATCGCCCTGACGGCCTCCTCCGACTGCTGGCGCCTGCTGCTCTCCATCGCCAGTTCGTGCCTCAGCGTCAATATCTCACGCTCCTTGTCGCCCAATGTAGCCATCATGCCATTGAGTTTCTTCTCTGTGTCGAGGTGCGCCTGGAGCGTGCCTATCTGCGACGCGTACCTCTCCAGCTTGTCCGTGACGGTGCTGAATTCCCTTTCTGTAAAATTCATAAAATCCTTGTTCTTTGTGTTATGTGTTTATTGATGCACTCTTACCGCATGGTCAGATTGTGGCTACAAAGGTAATCAATTTCCGGCAAAGTCAGCCATAAAAACCTGTCATTATAATGGCCTTTAATGATTATTAGCAGAGGTTTTTTTACACTTTGGGCGCCATCCTTTTCATATTCCCACACGCGCCGTTTCCATAATCCTTTGACCTCATGAGTCTTTACAAGATATTCCCTCGAAAATACTCGAAATCTCACGAAGCGCCCAAAGCCAGACACAAAGAAACGGAAGCCGCTGACTTCCGTTTCTCTATTCTCATCTTTCGGGGAACAGATCAAAGACCTATCACAGCAGGGACTGTCCCTTGTGTGTGGAAAGAATTCAACCACATCTTACCAATGTCCGCAATGAATCTTAAGGGTATCGTGAACTACATCATGACAGAAAATAGTGATGGCATCGACCTTGACGATGCTGATCTGAACGGTGACGGTAAGGTGAACGTTGTAGACCTTGTGCTGCTAATCAACAAGATGAAATAATGGGCGCAAAACGTGTAACGAAGGGACTTCCGTTATAACAAAAGAGTCTCCATGTTACACGATCTTAGATTACGGTGCCATAATAATATTCGTCAACTCTACGTGGTCTCCTACGTTCACCTCGCCGTCGCCATTCAGGTCGCCAAATATGCCTGTATACGTTGCAGTGACAGTTCCTGAACGCTGGTAGCCCGTTTTTGTCGCATAAACAGTGACGGTGACAGAAGTGGGAGTATATGCCGTAATCTTATTTGCGGTTCCACTTGAGCTTCCTGTTGTACTGCCAGAACTACTTCTGGAAATCTCATAATGGAATGTAACACCTTTCGTCTCGCAATTGAACACGAACTCGCCTTTCACAAACGAGATGGTCGGTGTGGCGCATATCTCTATCTCTTGTCCATCATCCTCTTGGTTATCGCCCCCCTGACCTTCTTCGGCAAGGGGTAAAATTATCTTGAAGCCACTCCAAAATGGATTATTGGAGTACGACTCTATTAATGCCGACGGCACATATAGAGTGACATTTTCTAATGCTTTACTCGTCGCCACATCTGGTACTATTATGGCTTTACAATATAAATCAGTCAGACTGCCGCAACCATAAAAAGCATTAGTGCCGATGGATTTCACATTGCTGCCGATGGTGACTGATTGCATTTCGCTGCAATTAGCAAAAGCACTAGAGCCGATGGTTTCTACGTTATTAGGAATGGTTACGCTTTTCAGTTCGCTACAACTAGAAAAAGCATTATCACCAATTGATGTCACATATTTTGGAATACTAATGGATGTCAGACCGCTACAATTACAAAAAGCAAATCTGCCAATAGACGTCACGCTGATGGGGATGACAGTATTCTTGCAACCTAAAAACAAATTGTTACTTTCTGATTCTATGATTGCATTACAATTATTACGACTGTCAAACTTTGTGTTTTCTTCTTCAACCACTATAGAAGTCAAACCTGTGCAACCATAAAAGACATTAGTACCGATATAGGTTACACTACTGGGAATGTTCAATTCTCTCAAACCGGTACAATACTGGAAAGCAAAATTGCGAATGGATGTCACGCTATTAGGAATGGTAACGGAGGTCAGACCATCGCACTTATAAAAAGCACATTCGTCTATAGAGGTCACTCTAAAAGTAGTTTTTTGTCCTTTACCGGCGTAAAAGAAACTAATTGTGGAAGGTATTACCACAGAACCGGAATAGTCGCTAACATAATAATAGTCATCCGTTCCAATTTCTTCCTTGTACTTGGCAGTTACTTTAGCTGTGTATGTTCTATCCTCTACTTCGTAATAGATTCCGTCTATCAGATAATTTGCATTTACCAACATAGGCAGGAGCAATAGACTGAATGATAATAAAAGCCTTTTCATATTGATACTGTTTTAGTTTATAATTCTGCCTGCAAAGATAACGTATTATTTTGAAATATGCAAACTTTTACCGCTCAAATATTTGGGGACGCAAAAGGTGACAGGTCCTTCTGCGCCCCCCTTGCGCCTTTTGATAGTGATCCATATCATTTACCTTTAACTCGAACAGGACGGATGCTTAGACCTGCATAACGATCACTACTACCATATTCTTTAAAAACAATATCTAAACTATAAGCAGAAGCACCGTAGTAAAGGGTTGAAGTCCAATAAACTCCATAGCCTGGATTCTGATGTTTATCATTCATCTTATAACCACCATGGGGCAGGAATATACTATTACCGTTAGGACCAGTGACTCTAACGCCTAACACACCATCAAGTTTCTCTTCCTTCCATTTGCATTTTTTGAGAAGTTCATCCATCTCCGCCTTCGTTGGGATCCTCCAATCTTTACCCATATTTACAGTGGCAGCATCATCCTCTGGCTCAATGGTTGTCAGGTTATCCTCAGTTCCCCAATAGCTGTCATCGCAATATTTTGATATCTTACGGCCTGTAGCGTCAGAATACTTATAAGTACTCCACGAATATGATGATTTTTCTTCTGTCTCAGCCCAAGCATAATATCCTCCGTAGTCCTCAGGACTGACAGCTCCAACATTACAACTCGCCCAAAGCGTTCCACTTGGGAGACCTAAATCGAC
>JAEEGH010002510.1_pt1 | contig 49547 bp, 36 predicted proteins | sample 9134181 | NCBI WGS metagenome assembly JAEEGH01 (sample SAMN16246544, study PRJNA631951) | gut metagenome | biome: gut microbiome; feature: rumen; material: DP-attached | host: Bos | place: Iran: Karaj | collected 2018-10
TACTATGATAAAACTCGGTGCAAGTCCAAAAATTGGAAATGATTTTCCGAGTGCACTATTCAAAGATTCTTTTTGAGTATTAAAGCTACCTTTACGGCAGTAATCTTTATACTCTTTTTTTGCACTTTTTACAGATAAAACGTAAACAATTACAAAAATTGCAACTAAAGCAAGAATGAGGATTCCGTCAATAAGCATGAAGATGGAATTATCTCTTTGTTTTATTGGAAGCTCAGGATGAGGAGAGCCTAAAGTTATTAAATCAATAATTTTCTGTACTATTGCAGGAGAAAAAATAAGAAAAACAAGTTCACACAAAGCAAAGAAAATACCTTTTACAAAATCGTGCAGAAAAAGAAGATGAGAAAGCCCCATGAAACAGCAGGCCGTAGTTTTTATTTTTCTTTCTGCACTTCCGTCAGTGGGAAGATTTTTCATAATACCTCGCAAGTGGGGTGCCTGTAATCAGGCATCCCATATATTATTTTTATCTTTTATTTTCCAAGAATTGCAGCATTGCAGGCATCAAGTTCTGCTTTTACGTCTGCACCATCCCAGATGTTTTTTGAAGCATTGTTCATAGCTTCCCAGTACATACCCATTTCTGGAATTGATGGCATAGGGAAAGCATAATCAAGCTGCTTCATAAAACCGCCAAGGTAAGGAGATGAAACTTCTACACTGATTGAAGGAACAGTTCCTGTCAAATCAAAGCGTAATTTCTGCATTTCTGGTGTGATAAGGAAGGCTGCAAAATCATTGGCTTCTTCTGTGTGATCAGAATAGGCTGAAACAAACATTGCGCGAGTTCCAGAGAAGGAAGCACATGGCTGATTATCACCAGGAAGTGCTGGAAGTGTTGTTACTCCAAAATCGATTCCGGCATTTTCAAATGGAACTACATTCCAAAGACCAGTAATGTGCATTGCAGCGGAACCTGCCTGGAAAGCAGCATCTGCTGTAGAAGTATCCAAATCAGCGGCAGGAACATCCAAAGCAGAGCGCATACTCTGGAAAAAGTTCATTCCCTTTATAGAGGCAGCAGAATTGATGTTTGTATTTGTTGTGTCAGTTCCATCTGGGCCAAAAAGTCTGTTTCCGTCAGCTGTTGTAAATACGATTGTATAATATCCGCTTCCAACATCCATTACAAAACCATATTTTCCAGGATTTGATTTATTGAATTTTTTTGACCATTCTGCAAGTCCTTCCCAAGTGGTTGGAACCTGATCTTCTGAAATTAAGTTTTTATTATAAAAAAGTGCATAGGTTTCTGCTGAAACAGGATAGCCGTACATTGTACCGTTATAGGTTAGAGCTGTTGAACAAGCACCAAGAACCTGACTTCGAATCTTGTCTGCATTTGCTGTTGGAAGAACATGTCCACCTGTTACAAGTGAACCCAATCTGTCGTGAGGAGCAGCAAATAAATCTGGCCCAACTCCTGCAGGTCCATCCAGGGCAATCTGTGTAACTGCATCTCCAAGCTCAACATTTACATATTTGATTGTTACATTTGGATGTGTTTTTGTATAAGCTTCGCCAGCCTTTCGAATAAACTCATCAGGGCCGTTGGTTGATTCCCAAACTGTAAGAACAACTTTTCCTCCCTTTGATTTTGACTTTGATTTTTTAGGTTTTGTAAAGCCCATTGATAATACAAAACCAGCAAGTAATAATACAGCAATAATCTTTTTGTTCATTTTTATCCTCCTAATAAACAAAGTTGAATTAATGTTTTTAATTTTTCATTTTCATAAGGCGAAAAAAAATCAACAGGATTTTCTTTCTATTATTTCTGCCGGGAGGGTAATGCAAATTGCTTTGTCTCCCTGCCCTACAGAATCATTTATTATCATCTCCACGGCCTTATAACCCATTGCCTTTTTCTGAACATTAATTGTCGTTAAAGGCGGATTTGTATACGCTGCCAGTTCTATGTTGTCGATACTGATTAGGGCTACCTGCTCGGGGATTTTTATTCCATTCTGATTTAAATAGCACATTGCACCAACGGCAACCTCATCTGAACCACACACGATGGCAGGGGGAAACTTGCCGGCATTTTTTTCTGCAATGTTTTTCATTCCGTCATAACCAGTCTGCATGTCAAAACCTTCTGCAAGATAGAAATACTTTTGTACTGCATTAAGATTGTGCTGCAGAAGTACCTGCTGAACACCAAAAACGCGTTCATCATTTTCGCCGATATAGGCTATTTCTGAAAAACCTTTTTTAATAAGATGTTCAGCGGCTTTTTTTGCGGCATCCTGACGATCAAAAAGAACGCTTGTAAGTCCATCTTTTTTCCATTCAACACAGACTGTCTTTTTAATGAGTTCACAGGTTTTTTCCAGGATTTTTTCATCTTCTTCATCCTTGACTGCCTGATTAACTGCAAGCAGAATTAGAGAGCCAATTGATTCCGGGTGAATGAGTTCATTAAATAAAACCGGATCTTTGAGTTCTCTAAAAAACCTGATAAACTTTATGTTGTAGTTATGCTCATGCGCCGCTGTAAATATACCTTCAAGGATTTCGGTGTAAAAAGGACGCAGAAATAAATCGGAATTAGGAAGAACTACTCCGATATTCTTGGATGCAAAGGCTACATCTCCAAGCTGAAGGGCCTGGGCCGCCTTGTTGGGTCTGTAGCCTAATTGTTGAATTACATCGAGTATACGCTTTCGGGTTTCTGGAGCGACAGAACGTTCTGAAGTTCCACTAATAACATAACTTACCATACTGCGGGTAACACCGGCTGCTTTTGCTACATCATTTTGAGTAACTTTCTTTTTGTCTTCATCTGTTTTTCGCATTTTTCACCTTCTTTATTACCCGCTATTATACACCCAAAATCAACAAAATGTTTACACGAGTTGATTTTTTTTATTTGGAAATATATTTTACTGTTACTGTTCCAACTGCATCTGAAGGAACATTCAAATAAAGTCCATTTGTTCCAAGGGCTGAGATAAAGTCTTCACCTGTAATTATTCCCACATAACCGTTATCATCATCTGACCAGGCAAGACTCTGATATGTTGCTTCAACCCAAGAAGCAGCTGCAGAAGCAGATGCCCACCAATCACCGCTTGCACTTGTTATTTTTACAATGACTTTTAAGGTTGAAATTGAAAGAGCAGAAAAATCTGATGCTTCAATAACCTGAACATAATCTCCTGCGGCACTAAAGGCTTTGTCTACTACAAGTGTCTGATACTCACCGCTTACATGTGTAAGTGTGTTGCTCCAAGTTTCGCCTGTATAACCATACCATTTATTGTTATCTGTATTACCAGCAGAAAGGGAAATCTCATTACCATCCTTATCTTTTACTACAACAGCTGTCCAGTTGATATAAAATTCGTTGGTACTTGCTACTTCAAATGTTGCAGAAGTTCCGTCTTCCGAAATAGCAGGCTTAACGGTAACTGCTGTATCTGCTGTATATGAAGAACCGTCGTCTGACCAGGTTGTTGCATAAGTAATATCAGAAATTGAGCCTCCTGGAATTGTAAAGCCTTCAAAATTGATTGTAAAAGTTTTTGATTCAGTTGCGGCAGAAATTGTAATTCCAGTAAAACTTTCATCTGTATAGCAGAAATATTCAGGACTTGCTTCTATTTTTAAAACATTTCCTTCTGAATCTTTTACGGTTACTGCAAGATTATTATACCATTTAAAAGAATTTGCCTTGTCTTTTGCGAGTTTTGCAGTTGCTGTTTTTTGACCTGCTGTATAAATTGCATCAACAGTCTGATATAGCGCTGCACTTGATTCTCCATCTTCTTTACCTTCGATATAAATGGAGATACTTGCTGCTTTTTCAGCTATGGCATCATCAAGAGTAATATTCAAAGTATAGTAAGGATTATAAACATAAACTGTAACATCTATTCCATCGTCAGTATCTGTGCCGTCGTTAAAGTTTACACTTACAGTTGCATCATCCATGTCAGAAACTGCGGTAATTTCAAAAATACCGTTTCCCTTATGTGTGATTGTAAGGCCTTCCTGTGTAAATTCTGCTGCACTTTTTCCTGCGGCTTTTACTTTTACTGTCTCGCCAACATTTATTGTAATTTCTTCACCTGCTGCAATAGCTTTTGCGTCATCATCCTCATCATTTTCTTTAGGTTCTATAACCGGTGATTTTGGCGTGTCATCAGTGGCTTTTGGACAACCTGTAAATACAACTCCACATGCAAGAGCAAATGCGAGAAGACCCCATTTAATTTTTTTAACGCTTTTCATTTTTTCCTCCTCTTAGAAACAACGTTTTTAATTTTCAACCAACAACGCAGAATTTCTATTTTAAGTGCAGTTTACACGTGTTGATTCACTCCTAAAATAAATGTAATCAACTTTTGTAATTTACACGTGTTGATTACATTTTAATATTATACCCGAAATTTATAGCTGTCAAACAAATTTTCTAAATTTCGGGTTATTTTTATTGATTTTATTTACTGAACTCCATAAACAGCTAAGCTTGCAAGAGGCTTTCCACTTCCTGCAAACATAGAATTCCAGGCTCCAAGGTATTCTCCACCCCATTCAAAAACGCCGCAACCGCCATTTTGTGCTGTAACTTCGATTATTGCCCGAATAATGTTAGCCTGATTCTGCACGCTTGCAATTATGTTTCCTTTATCATCGGTAAGAATACCAGAATAAACTTTTCCATCTGCCCCTACCAGATTCTTTTTGTGTTGCTCTGAAAGAATAGCGCTGCCTTCTTCATATTTCCAGTGAACATTTGTTTCAACTACGCAAACATCCTTTGCGAACCTGCTCTTTAAGGCGGCAATCTTTTCTCCCAATTCGGCAAGTGTTCCATGGCTTGACCATTCGCTATACCAGGACAATCCAATTACATCATAATCAACACCAGCAGAGTCAAAAGCAGTTTTAAAATTTGAAAGATAATTTAAAGGATTATTTCTGCTGATATCTGTAAACTGCAGCATTATTTTTGCAGAAGGACAAGTCTCGCGGGCAGCAGAAATTCCAGCTACCAGATACTTAAAATAATTTGCACTACAAAAATCTCCGCGAACAGCATCCTCTGCATTTGTTGCATTTTCGCTGGAATCTAGAGCTTTATGCTTTAACATTCCGCTGCTGATTTCGTTTCCAATTTGAATCATATTTGGTTCGACTCCAGCTTCCTTTAATGCATTAAGAACCTCTTTTGTATAATCAGAAAGTTTTGTAGCAAGCTGATCAGAAGTTGAGCAATCCAGCCAGTCTTCGGGAATCACTTGTTTTCCAGGGTCTGCCCAATAATCGCTGTAATGAAAATCCACCAAAACTTTTAATCCGGCCTTTTTTGCGCGCACCGCTTGGCCGACAAGTACTTCTTTATTGGATTTTCCCGGCACTGATGGATTTTTTGTTGAATATGGATTATTCCAAACTCTAAGTCTGACCCAGTTTATACCAAAGGATTTTAAGGTTTCATATAGCTCACAATCATTTCCGGCAATATTTTTATAGGAAACGCCACTTTCTGTATCTGCGGAAGAATCAAAGCCCCTCATAAAATCAGAAGGAAGTTCTGCATCTACAGGATTAACAATAACAGTGTTGTCGTCAATTGTACAGGTTATCGCGCCTGCTTTTGAGTTTGACTTAAATGGATAAGAAGGAATATCTGAACAGGCTGAAAAAAGGGAAAGAATCAATCCTGTCATAATCAGTTCTGAAATTACTTTTGCCGGCTTTATTATTTTGCGATTTTTTATTTTATTCATATTTTTGGTCTTTATCATATTACTGGTCTCCACTATTTGATTGTATATTTTAGTGCGTTCTGAAAATTAAATGTTACAGAGCTATGACTTTCATTTAATGTGGCTGCTGCTGAATCTGGAATTATATCTGCCGCAAAAATGCCTGCATCCCAGTGGGCAGAGAAAATTCCTGCAAGATAAACGGTAGCTCCAGCTGAAATTCCTGCAGAAGCAAGCTCTGTAAGTGGAATTGCATATTCCATAAATGTTCCTGAAGAATTTTTTGCGGTCTGAACTGACGTTGAGATTTCTCTTGCAGTGTTTTCACCCGAACCCGCTGCTTCTACCCATGCGCCAATAGAACCATCTTGCGGTTTATGAAACATATAAAAATCAGCCTTTCCATGAGCCAGACTTTCGCGACCATAAGCTACAGCATCAGCAATGGCAAATTTTTCTTTTCCACTTGTATAGGCAGCATCGGATGAATGATCTTTAGAAATCATAAAACCAAAACCGTCCCCCCAGGAAGAAGTCAAAGAACCGTAGATTGCGAGGTAGAGATAATCGTCATCATTTGCAACTGCAAATTTTGTTATATCGCAGTCTGTATTGTAGATTACGCCATCAGCACCCATGGCAGCTGTGTCACCTTCTTTATCTTCGGCAGCAATAACTGAATCAGCAGTCCAATTGGAATCTTCAAGTCCGTCAATCACAATCAGATGATCCATAAAGGTAAGCGAAAAATCCTTTGAATAAGAAGTTCCCGAACCTTCTGCAAGAATATTTGAAATTTTAAGCTTTATATTTGTAAGGTTAGCAGGTTTTTCTGTAAAATCAGGTGAAAGGAAAAGATTATTTCCGTCTGTAGAGACATTAAATTTGTATTCATTAGAAAGTGAATCTTTTCCTGTAATTTTATAATTCCCGTCTTTCAAGCTGATTTTTCCCTTAAGCGGAATCTTGTATTTAGAAGCTTTGCTGAAACCAACTGTTGAATAATCATAAGAAATTGAATCATACAAAGGCCTTACCTGCAGACTGGAAAATTCAAAGGCATTTACCGGTCGGCCATCCTGCACTCCTTCTGCACAGACAAAGCCACTCATTTTTATATCCACTGTCGCAGAAAAAGTTGAGCCACCAAATAATTTTGTAACAGGACTCATATCCAGATAAAATGATGTATAATCTGAAGAAAAATGGCCCTTTAAAGAAGTGATTGTTTTTGAGGATGCAATTCCGTCAGAATCTGTATAATTTACAATCATTTTTCCACTTGGAGCAACTGCACTCAAGGCGACCTTTTGACCAAAATTAATACAAAGTGTCTGCTCACTATAATTCTCGCTGGCACCCGAAGAAATCTGGCTCATATCTTCACCGCTCATTCCATTGTAATACCAGACCTTGTAATCATAAACAGGAGAACCTGTTGCTTTTTTTAGCTTTTCCTGCTGAGCTGAACTCAAGGTTCCCTGCAAAAACTCACAGCCGGAAAGTAAAAATATACTCAAAGCGAATAAACTCAATTTTATCATCTTAAATATTTTTTTGATTGCTCTTTCTTTCATATTCCATAACTCCCATAAAATTACTGAACAAAAGGCGTTGCCGTAACATCCGAACCGTCAATTACAAGGGTAATTTCTCCAGAATTTAAATCCAAACCGTCAATGTAAAAATTCTGATAAGGATTACCCGCTGTTCCACGGTCCACACCATTTCCTTCTAAAACACCTGCAGAAAACCATGGTCTTAGCCAGCCGGAATCGCCAGTTTGAATCAGAGTAAATTCTATATTCGCTGAAGAAATTGTAACTGGAGCCGAACTGCCGTTTCCATCCTTCATAGAAATCATAGATTTGCTGTTATCCCAGTTATTAAAATTTCCCGGAATTGTATAGTCGCCACTTATACTTCCAAAATTTTTAAAAACAAAAGTTACATCTGCTGCTGTCTGATTATGCAGGCCATTTACATCTGCACAGGCTGTAAAAACTACGGCAAAGATCAGTGCAAGTGCAAGAAGAAGACTTGTCCCCAAAACAGGTAAAATGTTTTTTCTGATTCTGTTATTCTTTTTTATATTTTCCATATTCATCCTCTTTTTTAATCCTTATTGAAGATTCCAGATAAGTCCTATTCCAATCTGGCTGCTTGTATAATCAGTGTACAAATCATTTAAAAGATAGGTTCGATGTGGAGCCTTATTCATCCAGTTGTCTGCCCTGTAGAGACTGTAATTATTTTCAGAATACGGGTTCATGCCATAAGAAAAATGCAGCCACAAAGATGGATTTCCCGGAAGCGAAACCGTGTTATATTTTACACCCAATGCAAAACCCGCTGGAACAAAAGTTGCATCGTTTTCTTCTTTTGACCTTATGATTGAACCAGCATGTAAGCTAAAATTGTCTGTAATATCAGCCGCCAGCATAAATGAATTATAAGTAACTGCAAGGTCATATTTATTGCCAGATTTCCAATCTTCAAAATCAAAGGTTATTGCATAATCAAAAGTCAACTTTTTGAGATTGCGAGCCAAATCTTTTCCTATGATTTCCAGACCAGCTTCCTTAAAGCTGAAAATCATTTCCCGCTCACTAGAAGTGCTTTTTGCCAATCTGTCAAAATTCAAAACTGCATAAGTTGAAGCAGATAAATCTATACCACAAAGAGGTTCAAGCATAAGATCTAAAAGCGGTTGAGTACGAATATTCATCAACCCCTCTGCAAGCTTTTCAACCTCATTAAAAGTGAGCGTTTCATCAAGACCAAAGGAAATAAAATCCTTAGGTTGGCAAATAAAGTCAATTTTTGAGGTAAGAGTATCTGCATTAATATCATCGTAAATCTGACCGTCAGAACCCCAAACTGAATTGACATTTTTACCTGCCCAGCTGCCTTTTACAGCAAGCTCCATCACATCATTCTGATAAGTCAGACGAAGAGCACCAGCAAGAACCGATGAATCAAAATCAAGGCCTGTTCCAAAAGTTGAAAGTCCATGAACTTCAAACTTAAAGGCAGTTAAAGGATTTGCAAAAAAATAAAGTGAAGCTGCATTTATATTGTCTGTATTATAGTAGAAAAGTTCTTCCGCTGTAGTTTTACTTCCAAACGAAGCAACTGCACGGTAATCTTCACCAAATCTAAAATCAAGCAAATCATACATACCATAAGTTCCGCGCATCATAGAAAAAGCAGCAAGAGCATTGATTTTTACATCTCCAAATCTTTGCAGCTTTTTACCGTTTGAAATTTCAGTAAAACCTTTTCCAACATCAAGCCAGCGGTCAAGAACATTGTAAATTCCAGTGAACTCGCTCATTCCGTTTTCTTTTAAGCTTCCATAACCAAATTTAACATTTAAATAAGGGGTACTAATACCAAATCCAAGTTTATTCAAAGCACCTACCCCATTATCATTCCAGTTATAAATTGGACTGAATATCATAGAAGCCAGCCCCTGGAATCCATCTCCCCAGGTAACTAAAGGAACATTTGCCCCAAAGCTGTCTGCCTGATAAAGGATTTTGTCAAACTTCCAAAGACCAATTTCTGCATCCAGATGGAAGGTCTTTGAAATATCACCCCAGAACCACCAGTTTGCATTGGACAGCAAATGCTGATTATCTATTTCATAACCAGATTTTTCACCTGTCGCAACATCGCGGATTATTGCATTTGTTTTACTGGTTACTTCTACCCACAAGCCTTGCAAAACATTTGCCATTTTTCCGTTTCCGCCGCCTTCTGCAGGAGCTTGTTCAGAAATTGCCTCTGTCAAATCAGAAGATAAATCAACATAAAAAGTATCGTCGCCCTCTGCACCAGAAGCCGCATTTCCATCTTGATCAGCCCCATCTTTATCCTCTTTCAGGTAAAACTCTACATCATCAAAATTACCCCAGTTTCCTGCATTTGTATCCAGATAAATACCTAAAGTAACCTGATTTTTAGAAACAGGAACTTCGACCTTATACTGCTTCCAATTGAGCCAGCCGGTATTTTCAATTTTTGCCGAAAGTTGTTTTTTACTTCCATCAAAGTTTGCTGCAAAAAGACGGATATCATTTTCTCCTCCGCCGCCCATTGCCCAAAGAGTAAAGATATAAGTTCCGTTATCAATTCCTTTAAAATCCTGAGTAAGAGCAGACTTAAAGCCCTGACCAAGCCAGTATTTATAAGTCCATTTTCCTGTATGGGAATTGCTCTTGTTATTTTCTACAAAACAGGCTGTATCTGAACCGTTGAGTTTCCATTTTCCAAGCTTACCGCTTTCCCAGGAATTGTCTTCCACAAGATTTACCCGCGAACTGATTTCAACCTCAGCATTTACCTTATAATCTGAACCAGAAAGGGAACCAATCAGATTCATAAATCGAGGTGTTTTTTCAGAAGCCCAATCGTGTTTTTCCCAGGAAACAATTACATTATTTTCCTTATCATTTGTATAAACAACTTTAACCATTTTAGGAAGAATTGGATCCACTCCTGGCATAGTTGTGATTTTTAAAGGATCTGCCATATCATAAGGAATAAAACCGTTGCCATTTTTGGCTGAACCGCCCCATTTATTTGTAACAGCGCCACGGTTATTTCCATAAACAAGATTCCAAACTGCCAGCGAAGGAAGAGCCTTGCCATCAAAATCAAACATACATTGATTTTCCCAGGTATCGCCTTCTGTCTTAGAAAGCCCAGCTCCTTCTACAGGAATCCAGGCAGGCTCCCAGTAGAAAACACCAATTCCACCCTTTACAGCCGCTACAGTTGCAATTACATCACGAACAGCAGTTGCCTGTCCCTGAACAGAAGGAATGTAACCATCATTATCACCTGAATAAACCATAAAAACATTGCCCTGCTCATCGCCATCTTCTTTTGTAAAAGCATAAGCCGTTTCCATAACCGCCATTTCTTTACCATAGCGTTTTGCAAGATCTGACATATTTCGCTTTAAATCTGTACAAGAACCATGCCAGTAGGTATAAAAAGACAAGCCGATTATATCAAAATCAACTTTTGCCTGAGTAACTGGATCAAAAACCGCACGATACAAATCATTATTTCCGCCATCAGCCAGATGAACAATTATTTTAATCTTTTCACCACTTCCCTGAGCAGCTCTTACACCAGCCGAAGCAGATTTTAATAAAGTCGTAAAACCTTTAAAACCGCCAACCTTTTCTCCTGAATTTCCCCAGATTTTTCCAAGAGGCCACATAAAACCATTGTTCAATTCATTACCAATTTGAACAGCATCTGGACGGGCTCCAGCTTTTATAAAAGCTTCAAGTGATTCCTGAGTAAACTTTTCTACCGCCGCATTAAGTTGTTTTTCATTAAGATTCTTCCATTCTGCCGGCATTGGCTGTTTTCCCGGATCTGCCCAGGTATCTGAATAATGAAAGTCCACAAGAAGTTTGAGACCAGCGTTCTTTGCACGAAGCGCAAGTTTTGTATCTACATCAATGTTATTGCTTCCACCACCATCTTTCGGATTATTCCACACACGAAGCCTAACCCAGTTGACACCATTATCAGCAAGAATTGTAAATAAATCTTCTTCCTGCCCCTGTGCGTTATAATATTTTCCGCCGTTTGCTTCAATTTCATACAGAGAACTTATGTCTACACCCCGCATAAAATCTTCAGAAAGCCCTTCGACTGCTTCAACCAGAATATTCTGGCTGACACCTTCTGCCGCCGAGTGAGCACTTGCAAACAAAGAAGCATTCGTCGTAATGAAGCAGAAAATACAAACTCCCAAAAATAATAAACTTTTTCTTTTCATCGGATTCCCCTTAATGATTATAAAAAAATCTTGGTATCGTGTAATCAACACGTGTCACTTTTATATATTATAAGGATAAACCCGAAATATCTATCTGTCAAATTTATTTTTTGGATTTTTATGATAAAATTGGAATTAGAATGAACCTGCTACTGCAACTGCGCAGGCTACGGTACATACGCTAAATAGGAAATGCGTTAAAAAAACAGCCCCTAAGGACTGTTTTTTAGCATTTATAAAATGTTCCTACAAGATTAGAAAGAACCTGCTACGGCAACTGCACAAGCAACTGTACAACCAACCATAGGGTTGTTACCCATTCCCATGAATCCCATCATTTCTACGTGTGCTGGAACTGAAGAAGAACCTGCGAACTGAGCGTCTGAGTGCATACGACCAAGAGTATCAGTAAAGCCGTAAGAAGCTGGACCTGCAGCCATGTTATCTGGGTGAAGTGTACGACCTGTACCACCACCAGAAGCTACAGAGAAGTATTTCTTACCAGCGAGTAAGCGTTCCTTCTTGTAAGTTCCTGCAACTGGGTGCTGGAAACGTGTTGGGTTTGTAGAGTTACCTGTGATAGAAACATCAACATCTTCGTGCCACATGATTGCAACACCTTCGCGAACATCGTCAGCACCGTAGCACTTAACGATGAGGCGGTCTGGGTTAGAACCATAAGGAATCTCTTTTACAACTGTAAGAGCCTTGTCTGTTCCTTCTCCGTTGAAATAGTCAAACTTTGTCTGAACATAAGTAAAGCCGTTGATACGGCTGATAATCTGAGCAGCGTCTTTTCCAAGACCGTTCAGGATAACGCGGAGCTTGTTCTTGCGAACCTTGTTAGCGTTAGCAGCAATCTTAATAGCACCTTCGGCAGCAGCAAAAGATTCGTGACCTGCCAAGAATGCAAAGCACTGTGTTTCTTCAGAAAGAAGACGAGCACCAAGGTTTCCGTGTCCAAGACCTACTTTACGATCATCAGCTACAGAACCTGGCAGACAGAATGCCTGAAGTCCCTTACCAATGTTTGCGGCAGCTGCAGAACCTGTCTTGTCGCCAGTTTTTTCAGCTTCCTTAATTGCAATAGCAGAACCCAGTACGTAAGCCCACTTTGCATCTTCGAAACAAATCTGCTGTGTTGACTGACAGATTTCATATGGATCAAAACCACGTGACTTACAAAGATCACGAGCCTGGTTTAATCCTTCTTCGCCTTCTGCGAAACCATATTCTTTGAGGGCCTTGTTTACCTGAGGGATACGGCCTTCATAATCTTCAAATAATGTTCCCATTTTAAGTTACCTCTTTGATTGTTATGTGACTTACTCTTTGCGTGGGTCGATAAGTCTAACCATACCCTGATCTTCTGTTACACGACCATAGTGTGTACGAGCTTTTTCAATAGCTTCTTTTGGATCTACACCTGCTTTAAGTGCATCCATGAGCTTACCAAAGTTGATACAGTTGTAACCAATAATCTGATTGTCCTTATCGATTGCACATGATTCAACATAACCTTCTGTCATTTCAAGATAGCGAGGTCCTGTCTTGCGTGTTGCAAACATTGTACCAACCTGTGAACGGAGGTTCTTTCCAAGGTCTTCCAGAGAAGCACCAACTTTAAGACCGTTCTTAGAGTATGCAGACTGTGTACGGCCGTAAACAATCTGGAGGAAGAGTTCGCGCATAGCTGTGTTGATTGCATCGCAAACAAGGTCAGTATTCAAAGCTTCAAGTAATGTTTTTCCGATAAGAATTTCAGAAGCCATAGCAGCTGAGTGAGTCATACCAGAACAACCAATTGTTTCAACAAGAGCTTCTTCAATAACACCGTTCTTAACGTTAAGAGAAAGCTTACATGCACCCTGCTGTGGAGCACACCAGCCGATACCATGTGTAAATCCAGAAATGTCTTCAATGTTCTTTACCTGTTTCCATTCTCCTTCTTCAGGGATAGGAGCAGGTCCGTGATATGCGCCTTTAGCCAAAGGACACATATGTTCTACTTCTGCTGTGTAGATCATACCTTTACCTCGAAATTTGTATTATAGAGTTAAATCGATATCAGTATTGCGTTTTAAAACTGAAATCAACTTTTAGATAATAGCATAAAGAAAAAATGTCTACAATAAAAAGAGGCCTTTATTGAAACGAATTAGTATATGCTAACTCGCTTCAATAAGGCCTTAATTCAAGGTTTTTATGCCTTTAAATTAATTTTTCTTAACGGATACAAGAGTAAGATCATCATACTGAGGATCCTCGCAGAGTCCAATATAATACAGCTGGGTAGGGTCATCTTCTACTTCGCTTCTTTCTGAACACCACTCTCCGTAGTTCTTGAAGTACTGCCTTAAAAATTCATCAATTTTTTTATCAACCTTAATTTTTTCGTTTCCATTAGGCTTAAAAGGTTTATAAATACGGAAAATCTTTTCTATGCTTACAAGTGCCATTATTGCATTTTCAGCATTTGCTTCTGCCCTTGTAAAATCAAAGGTGAACTCAAGGGCATTTTCGCCTTCCTGGTTCTTTTTAAGGGTATAGATTCTTCTTTCAAATACGGCTTCTATAATTTCGCTGACTCTTTCAGGAGAGAACTCTTCATTTTTTTCTTCATCCCTGTTGTTTCCGTCAGATTTTATTATCTGCCCATTTGGCTTACGGATAATTCTCTTTGCTTCTTCAATACCGTCAGTGTAAAGAAAGAGTACATCATCTTTCTTAAGGGTCATTCTGGAAACTTTATATCCTCCCTTCATATCAACAAGATCTGTTGAGAACATACCTGCAGCTGGTGTTTCCTGAAGAGTAATAATTCTTTTTTTACGACTGGCCGAATCAAATACGTGAACCTGGTTATCGCCTGCATTACAGAAATAAATCTCACCAGTCTTAGTATCTAAAATTCCCAGTGTGAATGCTGCAAAACGTCCCTTAAATCCCCGGGATTCCAGAAGATCATTTATCTGACCTACAACAGGAGAAAGATTTGTTCCCTGACGAGGATTTTTCATATCCCAGTGATTAAAATAACTTAAAAAGAGGGTTGCGACTTCTACCATAATAAGGGCAGCAGGAACCCCGTGACCGGAAACATCACACTTAATGATTGCAAAGTGATCCCTGTCAATCTGTTTGTAGTCGAAATAGTCTCCGGACAATTCATCGGCACCGGCATAATATGAGAAAAATTCTGCACCGTTTGTTTTAAGGGAACCTGTGGTTAAAGTATTGCCTTTATCATCAGTTTGAAGAGGAATGAACTTTGTTTGAATTTCTTTTCCAAGTGTAAGGTTTTTGGAAGCCTTTGCTGCATCTACAAGGCCATGGGTCATATCGTTTACTGTTTCTGACAGCATACCGATTTCATCACGGGCACGTATCTTTAGATCCTTTCCTTCCAGCTTTGATTTATCTTCTGTATCACGGATTTTTCCTACGTGCTTTACAAGTTTGTTCAACGGAGAAACGATGATAGTTGAAGCAAGTGTAGAAGAAACAAAGGCTGCAAGAAGGGCAAGGAGAATCATTGTAATGGAAGTATTTCTGATTGTAGTCTTAGTATGGGAAAGTTCTTCAATCAAAGTTTTTGTTGAAACTTTGATAAAAATCATTCCGTGTACATATGTCTGTTCAGAGCCTCTGCGGTAAAGGACTGGTTTGTAGAAAAGATATTCAGTATTGTCATAGTCGATTGTTTCCGGATTATATTCTGGAATTGAACCGCTTCCTTCTTCGGAAATTTCTGACAATATGGAAGTTATTCTTTCATTTAATTGTTTTCTGATCTGGTCAAGTTCAATTCTTCTTTCTGCACTTTCCTGATCATTTTTGTTAAGAAGGGAACTTGCTTCGCGAATAACCTCTGAAAGCTGGGTTGGAATGTCTCCAAGTTTTTCAGATGCTTTCTGATTTAATATCATGGACTCAGCTATGATTGATTTGTACTGTTCGTCTGTCAGGCGGCTTACACCATAAATATATGAGTCACTGTCAATTTTAGATTCAATCTGATTGTCTGTTGTAGCCCAGACATAATCCATTGAGGTAGAATTTCCTTCTTCTGAATAACCTGCAATTGTGGCGTATTCTGCTTCATTCAGTGCGGAAACTTGATTTGCTGTATCCTGGAGGGAAAGATTATCCCCTGTTGTAGAAAGAGGTAAATATACCTGAGTTCCAGTTTCAATTGAATCCAGAATTATGTTTGTTCTGTCATAGAGGCCTTTTGAAAGAGTTTCTTCTCCGTTTGTTGTAAGAATATATCTGAATGTAAAAATCAAAAGGGCAGAAATAATCATTACAAGAAGGGTGGAGTTAAACATAAGTTTTATGCGAAGACTTATACCTCTTCTTTTAAGAGTTGTTATTTTGCTTTTTCTTTCGTTTGGCATAATGCCTCCTTGAACAAGTGCTGCAACTTCAGCTTTAACTACTGCCGCTTCTTTTGCACTTGAAATTAATCCGGCTATTGATCCGATTATTGCAATTACAAAGAAAAGAATAAGGGCAATAAGTATGATTGTAGAAATATTAGTATTGATTTTATACAGGGACTGTATGGTCTGCCAGGTTGAACTTAAGTCAAATCCTTTACGGCTTTTTACAGTTCCATATTCTTTTATGCTGATAGGTTTATCTTTTGTAAAATAAAGGCCACGGCTATCGTGTACAAGTCCAATGTAATAATCTGCTGCTTCAATCTGTCCAATATTGATGTTACAGATTCTTGAATCAGAAGAAATTTCATAGCTGCCTTCTGAAGAAGTTAAAACGTAATCATATGGAGCCTGTCCGTCTTTATCCAGATAAATTCCGCTTACAGAACCTTCATAGGAAAAACCTCCTCCAATTATTTCCATTGAAAGATTTCCATAATCATCCAGACTATAGTTTACTGTTGTAATATAAGTTGAAGGAATGTATTTGTTGAGGATTATAAGTTTTTTTGCTGCAGGTCCAATATTTCCTACAGTGTCCACTGCTGCTACAGAAAAAACGTATATTCCGTTTCTCTTATTCAGGAAGTTTTCAAAGTTTTTGTCAGAAGCAGACTTTATATAACGGGGAGGTTCTGAAGCCGCTTCAAGGTTTTCATTTTCCCTGGATTTAATCTCTTCAATTATGGAAAGAGCTGATTCCTGATTTAAGCGCATTTTATGATAGGGATTTTGAGATAATCTTGATGGAATTGAATCCATATATTCCAGAGACCAGGTGTAGCCTGCTATATCATCATCCTTTTCATCAGCTTTCCAGTCAATTTTAAAACTGTTTGATGTGAGCATTCCGTACTCGTCAGTTTCTGGCGGAAGAATTTCAGGTAAAAGGGGAGGAGTTGTATCTCTATAAAAAGTCATGGTAGAAGAATCAGACCAGTTTCCTGCGTAATCCAGCTGTCTTGCTTTTAAATACCATTCTCCATCCTTGTCTGCATTATTATCAAATATGCTCTCTGTTGAAATATTTTTGAGTTTTTTATCCGGTTCCTTAGATTTATCTCTTGTCCAGATCCAGGAAAATCCCTGAACTCCGCTGGAATCCTCTGAGGCCTGAATTTCAATTTTTGCAAGATTCTGATTAGATCTTTTTCCTTCTTCAAATGAAAGACTTTTTAAAACCGGAGCTTTTACAGTATGGTCTTTTACCAGTGCCATTATTCCTGTTTTGTTGTCTCTGCTTTCCTGCCATATAAAGGCAAGGTTTTTACCCCCTGTAATAATACTCTGGGCAAAGGAAGCATTTGAAGATGAGAGTTTTACCGGACTGTCCCAGAAAGAACCTGTCTTTTGAATAAGATAGGCATTTTCATTTCCGTGCTGGCTGTCAAACCAAAGTGCATATAAAGAGTTTTTGTAGCTGAAAAGTGAAGGCCGGCTGGCATTTCCTTCTTCATTTAGTTTTACAGGGATTCCCTTTACGTTACCGCTGGAATTTAACTGGAGACATATAATGTCTGAAGTTGTTGCTGTAAAAGACCGTCTTTCGTAAGCCAGATAAATGCCTGAATTAAAAACTGTAAGGAAAGGCCTCTGACAGTTAAACTGATAATAATTTGCAGAAGAATCATCATCCAGCAAAGAGGCTTGTCCTGTAACTAAAACTGGAGTTGACCAGCTTTTAAGATTGTCATTTGAACAGGTAGAAAAAAGCTGAAAGGAAAGCAAATCTCCCTGGGCATAACGCTGCTGGTAAACAACAATATCCTGACTTCCACTTTTTATCAGGTATGGAGCAAAGGCTGATGAGGCATTAGGGGTTTTTGACGGAGGTGTGAATTCTGTAAAATCAGTCCAGTTTACTCCATCTGCAGAAACTGAAAATAAAATTGAAAAATCTTCGTTCCTTGCAAGACAGGCAAAAAGTACCAGTGAGCCGCTGGAACTTTCGTAAAGACGGGGAGCAATGAGAGGATATTCATATTCAGGAAAAGTGAATGAAGTCCAGTTCTGACCGTAATCTCCCGAAGTATAGATGCTAATATCATTTACAGAAGAAAGACAGGCAACTGCCCAGATACCAGACTGAGTGGCACAGGCTGAATATATCTCCGGAATTTCATCTGAATAAGTGAAAGGTCCCGCAATTCTTTTGGGGCTGGTAAAGTTCAAGCCGTCTACTGTGGAAGTGAAGGAAATATATATCTGTGATGATGATTTTACGATTTCTTCAAAAAAAACTCCCCCTGGACCGGAACGGGAAACTATTGTCTGTGCAAAACGGGAATCATTTGCAGAAGAGGTCAAAGCTTTTGGACTTTCCCAGTAAAAGGTTTCTGCAAAAGAAGACAGTGCTGTAAGAGAAAATAAAAGTGAAAAAGTAAAACCTTTTATAAGCCTTTTCAATAAAATCATAAGAGAGCCTCAATACGCTTTTGTAATTTTAAAATTTTTGCAGAACGGCGGTTTTGTGGTTTCTGTAACAACTGGTCTATTTTCTGTTTGGCTGCAAAAACATTATCATTCTGAAGATCACGAACCGCACTCTGGTACAATTCTTCATCAGCAGCAGAAAGAATTACTGCCGACTGTCCGCCTGAACGAAGGGAAATTTCATCCAGTACTTGATAGGCTAAAGTATTGTTTTCGTTAATTGCAAGTGCGGCGTTTGCTTTTGCCCTGGCCTGTGCAAGAAGGTTCTCATCGCGGCCGGCCTGATTTAATAACTGCTGTGCCTGCCGTGCAAGTTCCTGGGCCTGGCTTACGTCAACCTGGGCAACTGGTCTTGCCTTCATTCCCAGATCCATTTCTACAGAAGAAATAAGGCTTCCTAATCCTGAATAGTTTGGATTGATTTCATAAAGGTCAAGCAGATCATTGTAGCCTTCAAGAGCCTGAGTATCTTTCCTGCTGTAGTTTATCTTTTTTAATGCTGAAATTTTTTCTGCAAACATTGTGTTAAAGGCAGATGGATCCAGCTTCTGATCAATTTTCAATGCCAGTATGCTTGCGGCCTGATTTCTAGGATAAATAGTTTTTACTTCATTAACTTTGTTTTTTGCCTTGTTAAGAAGGTCCTTCTGCTCATTTCTGTTTGTAATTATAAGGGATTTATCATAATACTGCTGGGCAATCTGAAGCAGCTGAGACATTTCCGGGTAGAGCGGATCTTCAGGATAAATTATACGCCCCTGCTTAATGGACAGAGCTGTATTTACCATTTCTTTTATACGCTGAAGTTCTTCATTAGTATCAAGTTCAGTATCCATAAGTTTTGCCCATTCACTTCGTCTGGTTTCTGCTCTGGTTAAACTTGTATTTGCCTGGTCAAAATCTCCTGCGTAATATGCATTTTTTGCTTCGTTGATGTAATTTCTTACTTCAGCAACGATAATAGGTCTTTCTTTCTGAATAAAGTCCTGTCTTAAATCCAGAAGTTTCTGATATGTTTCTTCCTGATTGTCCAGATCCATTTTCAACTGATCAATTACATCTGTATAAGTGAGGTTTGCCTTATCATAGTTTGTGTGAGCCTGTGAATAGTTTCCGGAATTAAAATTAAGCAGGGCTCTGTTGTAGAAAACATTAATCTGATTGGTTGCAAGGAGTGATGTATTTATATTTTCATTTGCCTTGCTGCGGAAGGAATTTGCCTGACTGATATAGGACTGAAGCTGAGTAATGTAAGAATTTAATTCCTTTCTCTGCTCCTGAAAGTTAGAGCGGAAGGCATAGCCGTCATTTAATGAAAGGTCAAGCTTTTTTAAAACTTCAATGTCTCCGTTAACCATGTCAGTGTAGGGCTGAATTTTTTCCAGGGCCTGCTTTGGTCTCTGGAGCAGATTATTAATTGCAGTTAATTCTTCCTGATCATAATTTGACAATGTTGCACCACAGCCGGCAAACCAGGTCGAAATTTTTATCCAGACTCTGGCAGCTTCCTGAGTGCCCTTATTTATCAGTTCATTACATACCATAAGATATGAGTCCCGGATTTCATTCCAGAATTTAAAGTCTTCACTGAAGGAAGTATAAGCCGTGAACCATGAGAAGTTTTTTGCAGCAGTACCGTTTCTGCTGGACTGAGAAAGTACGGCTGCATTTGATGCCTGATTAACTGCATAATCAGAAGCACCCTGCCTGATTTCAGTTACTGAATTTAAAGGAACTGCACTTTTATTTGAGTTGTTTCTTGCATCCGTGTAGTCGGCAGCGGATTTTAAAATTTCCTTAAACTGTATGGAAAGAGAAGTGAGAAAGTCTGCTGATTTTGAATAATCCTGATAAGAGGCATGCTGTTGAGTCTGAAATTTATTTCCAACCCTTGCATACATATCTGAAATTCTTTTTAACAGCTTTGAACCGGCAGCAAGTCTTTCCAGATTGTCATTTACTGTAACTGATTTTGCAGCTCCCTGAAAAATACTGTCTTTTGTAACAGCCTGAGCTACTGCAATTGAATCTGAACGGCATCTGTTAAAGACAGTTTTTTCCATCTGTCCGATTACATAATCCCACTGACCGGCAACTACTCCCAGAAGTCCGCTGGACTTACCACCTTCATATCCTGCACAAAATTTGTAAATCAAAAGAGGGTAGGACATTTCCACTTTTCCATTGTAGGAATCAACCGTGGTCTGAAATGTCTGCCTCATATTTTCACATTCATCGCTTATAGTTTTTATAAGATTTCCGTAATTGCTGAAAGCCTGGTCAAATTCATCAAGAGTATTACCGGAGATTTCATAATTGCCGCTTTGTGCTGAAGCCATATAGGCGTTATAGGCAATCATAAATTCTGACTGAATTGTATCATAGTTTTCAAGAGCGGAAGTTATTTTTGCAAAAGAGGATTTTGTTCTGTTGATTGTTGACAGGGTAACAAAACGGTTTGTTTTAGAAATATATTCTGCATAAAACTGCTGATTGTAGTCTCCTGCCTTAAGAATATTCATTGCCGCTGTAAAATCATTTTTTAAACAGAGGGACTGGGCATTTGCCAGAAGATTTGTAAATTCTGCAGGAAAATCATAAGTTTCGGTAGAACCTGTAACAGCAGCAGTTGTAATTTTCCCCCTTTTAGATGAAGTTTTTGCAGCAAAAAGGTCCTGCCCGAGAAATGAGAATGTTAGAAATGTCAGTATAAACGTAATGAACTTTTTTGCTTTCATGGTCGATTTTTTACCTTAAAAAATAAACAGTTCTACCCTTCAAATATCGGCATAATTCTCCAAAAGCACCAATAATTTCTGAATATATGCCTATTTAACAAAACAAACGTGAAATAGTCACCTGCTGAATGAGAAATAACTGATTTTTAAGATAAAGCAATAGAATTACTTCTTGCGGCTGAAAATCTTATAGTTAATCCAGGGAAAAAGGGAATGTTCTTTTTCCAGATTAGTCAGCCACTCTGTGCTTACAGTATTGCTTGCCAGCGCATCAAAAACATTGGTAAAGGAGATGATGTTTTTTGTAAACATCTGTTCTGCAAAATCTGGAAGCTGTTGATGTGCCAGCATAAGAGGCCAGTCAGAAGATTGAGCAAGGAGAACTTCCTTTGTTCCCAGGTTTAACAGCCTTTCCTTCAGGCCGGTTTCAGCAGGGAATCTTTCTGTAAGATCAATCATGCGTTCAGTAGCCTTTCTAATGTAGCGGAACATCCACTTGTTTGAATCATCCAGTAAATCTTCTCCGTAGCCTTCTCCTGCAGCAGAGCATGGATATGGAGTAAATTTCGGCAGACTGAACTGCTCTGAAATAAGATCCTTACAAAATGACAGTTCAAGTTTGCCTCCCATTACAGTAAGGCGGAGGACTTCTTCAAGGAATGTCATTCCTTCATACCAGCTCTGTCCAAGTATTTCAGCAGGAATTGTAAGAACAAGGTCAACATCCTGTCCTTTAACCAGTTCTGCTGCTTTCAAAAGCTTGGCTTCTTTTTTCTGGTAAAAATCCAGGGCATCTTTTTTTGCCTGTTCGGTTGCTGTATGACTGTCATAATATGGACCTTCATCAGAATCCACATCGTCTTCAGCTTCATTTGTCCAGTATTTAAGTCCTGTTGCAATGCGGGAATTTTCTTTTCCTACCATAGGCTCCAGGTCTTCCAGAGGCAGCTGATAGCCTATATCCCTTGACTGACAGCGGTAAATCGGATTTAAGGCATAACCCTCGTCTCCTGTAATATCTTCAGGAGTATCCGGATCCCTTGCAAAAAGGACAAGGGAATTATCTGTTCTCATAGGAGTAAAAATGCCATTTACAGGCCTGTCGTTAGAAAAGAGGAAGGACTTTGCTTCTACGATTGTGTAGTTTATTCCGTAAGAGCGCAGAACCTTGTCCAGACCGTTTGCGTATCCCAGGTGAGGAAGATAAAAACCTTCTGAAACTTCGCCGAAATAGTAGCGCTGTGATAAAAGTCCTGTTTCAATCTGAGCGTTAAGGGCTTCTGTAAGGTCTGCATAGTGAGGCAGGTAAGAATATGTTGCACTGGTTGCAGTTAATTCAATAAGTCCTTTTTTTGCGGCCTTATGGAATGCAGAAACCAGTTTCTGACCGTAGGTGCTTGTAAAGTCAAAAAGAGTCTGACGTGCTTTTTCCAGGTATTCCTGAGAAAGATTCTTCAGCTCTTCCTTATTTTTATTGCGGGCAACTTCTTTTTCTGCCAGGGCAATTTTTCCTTCAAGGTATTCAATGTACTTCTGCTGCAACTGGGCATCATCAAGAAGGGCACAAAGCTGAGGCGATAGAACCATTGCGAATTTTACAGGGAGCTTTTCTTCTTCAAACTTGTTAATAAGGTTTAGAAGAGGAATATAAGTTTCTGAAATTGCATTGAAGAGAATTTCGTTTTCTTCTGAATGGGCTCCGTCCTCTCCAATGTTACGGATAAATCCCTGCTCTGCGATGATTGAAATGATAAGGTTTTTCTTTCCCACTTTTTAATTCCTCTGATAATAAACTCTCAATATGGATTTTTTTGTTGTTCCTTAATTAAAAGGATTGTCTGTGACATTTATAATGCTGCCTTAACAGTTCTTCCATTCCTGAAAGTTCTGCAAGTTTGTTCATCTTGATTTTCTTTCCAGGCTGGTAACTTTTAAGGGCTTCACTTTCGTAAGGAATCTGAATACGCGGACTGTAGGCCAGAACCTTGTTTTGACCTGGAGTTTCAATGTATTCAAGATTTGCAACAAAATATTTTCTGCCTGCCGGAATAAGAACATACTGTTCCCTGTCAGCAAGGGTAAGTTCATTTGTAATTGTATCAATAACTTCATCAGAATCTTCCGTTTCAAAGAAAAGAACTCTGAGTGAAATGGAGGCTCCGCTTTTTTTTAGGGCAGTAATGTCTGATTCCTTAATATCCCAGAAAACAAAAGCCCATGCCGGATTTCGCAATACTGCATTTATCTTTGTATGATTATAGGATTTTGGCAAAGTGTTCAGGACAGCCTTGTCATCTTCTTTCATCTCCTCTTCTTCCTTTTCTTCAAGGGTGAGGGATTCTTCCTGAATGTCCAGTAATTCTTCAATAATGAATTTTCTGTTTAAATCATCAGGAATGTCGATTCCATAATCATCTGCAATTGTAATAAGATTAGCTGTAGAAACTGATTCCAGATACTGTCTGGAGAGAAACTCTTTTTTCATAACGGCATAAATAATTGCTTAAATTCTAAAACAAGTCAACCTATGTTATTGAAGAAATACTTATATATTGCTGATATTTATGGCCTAAATTGCCAATCAGTGTTAAAATAATCATTAAAAATCTGGAGGATATATGTTTTGTTCATTTTGCGGAAAAATAGTACCTGGTGGTGCTAATCTGTGCCCATACTGCGGTTCAAAGACTGGACCTGCAGGACAGAATTTAAGGAATTTTGATATATATACAGGTCAGAAAATGGAAAACGGCATTCCTGTTAATGATCAGGGATCTGGATTTACCCCTGCAGCAGGTGATTTTGTTCATCCACAGAGAAGTAAGGGGGTTAATAATAAAAAAGGAGTTTCTATGAATAAAAAAAATAAGGATGAACAGCATGGTCGTCATATGGGAGCCCAGGTAGCAGGACTTCTTTTTTCACTGATTGCATTTGCTTCTTCAGCAATTCTTCATCTTTTCTGCAGGTTTGATAATCCAATCGGTCTTTTTATTGGCGGTGCGGCACTGGTTCTTGCAGTCTTTTCAATCCTCCTGGCTTCAGGAAAAAGAAAAAGATCCTCTGTTTCTTCTGCAGCAAAGCTTTTTTCAATAATTACAATTCTTGTAAGTCTTTTCTGGATTTTCGGATTCCTTTTTGAAAATGACATTCTTCACTTCAATGTGATAACGGAAAGAATAAATTCCATTATGCCTTTTAAGAAGTAAAATACGCAGTAATAGTGTTTTAAATTTGACATAAACGCTATACCTAGTGTATATTTAGATTGATTTAGGCGATTCCCACAGTCGCTTAATGACCACTCCCGCTCTGTCAGCTTTTTCCCACAAATCCCACTGACAGGGCATTTTTTTGTTTAAAAAAAATAAAAAATATTTTTTCAATTTCTGTTGTTAATGCTTGACTAAAAATAATTAATGATGTATATTCCTTCTCACGTTCGCAAGAGCGGATGGGCTATTAGCTCAGTAGGTAGAGCAACGCCCTTTTAAGGCGTGGGTCAGCAGTTCAAATCTGCTATAGCTCAGTTGGTTAAGCACCTGATTAATTCGGGTGCTTTTTTTTTGCCCGGATTAAATTTTTTTTAGAAATCAGTCCAGGCAAAAGGTGTTTTATTCTGATTAATTACAGAAGACTGCTATTTGCCTCCGAAAATCTGAAAACCCTTTACTTTCTTGACTTTTTTACCACCCTTGTCAGAAGCATTTTCAGGCTCCTCTGCTGAAACATATTTGCCTTTGTATATGTCCAGGGCCTGGTCAAGAATATTCAGGGCGTAATTGTAACGGTCTGAAATTTCCGGATCAGAAAAGCCCTTGTCATAAAGATCCTGAAGTGTGTCAAAGGTGTCGTTGTAGGCTTTGTTAAGTCTGGCGTATCCGTTTACGTATTCTTCGTGTGTCATATAATCCTCCGTATTTTATGATAAATGAATTATAACATACAAAAAGGTATAAGTTGACTGAATTATAAACCTTTTATAAAATAATTTACTAATGTCTGAGTATACAATAATAGTTCCCGACAACGAGATTTTGCAGCGTGTATGCGGAACAAACGACAGCAATTTGAAACTCATCGAATCAGCTCTTGGCGTGCCTGTGTTTGCAGTTGGTAATCAGCTTTCTGTAGAATGTCAGGATCAGGATGTACAGCAGCAGTTAAAGTTCGTCATTGACCGTTTTACGGATGAAATCAATGATTCTACTGATTTTACTGATACAGAACTTATTGAATCCATTCTTAATACAGACGGATTCCTTAAAAAGAGGAACTCTGCCAGGGAACATGCATTTTTATCATCCTTATCCATAACAGTTCCCGGGGGTACACGAAAGGTTTATCCACGTACAAGGGGACAGGCAGATCTGGTTAATAATTTCAGGAAATTTGATCTTGTAATCGCAGAAGGTCCTGCCGGCTCCGGAAAAACCTTTCTGGCTGTTGCAGAAGCCCTTCGTCTGGTGCTTAGTCATCAGAAAAGCAGTATTATACTTACAAGACCTGTAGTTGAAGCTGGAGAAAGCCTGGGATATCTTCCTGGAGATTTGCAGGAAAAAATCAATCCCTATATAAGACCTTTGTATGATGCAATGAACTCTCTTCTGCCAAGAGATATGGTTAAGAAGATGATTGAAAACGGAGTGATAGAAATAGCTCCTCTTGCCTATATGAGGGGTCGTACTTTAAATGACTGTGTTATAATTCTGGATGAAGCCCAGAATACAAGCCGGGAGCAGATGAAAATGTTCCTTACAAGAATGGGGGAAGGTTCAAAAGTTTTTGTAACCGGAGACCTGTCCCAGATAGATCTTCCCAGACGAACCCCAAGTGGTCTGGAGCAGGCAATGAGAATCCTTGGTGATGTTCCCCAGATTTCCATTACCCGCTTAAAGGCAGATGATGTAGTCCGCAATCCTCTTGTAAAACTTATCATCCAGGCCTATGACAACAGTAGTGAAGCAGAGGAGTATTAGAAAGGTATTTTATGAATTTGAACAGAAATAGAGTCTTGAAGACAAAAAAAACAGGTCAGGAAGACAAAGGTTTCAGGGATTTTTTCAGGGAAAACTGGAAAAGTCTTGTAGTTATGCTGGCTGCCTTTATTCTTTTTCTTTTTCTGGTTGCCTGGAAATCTACAAAGGTTCATGTGGTTAGTTTTAACGTAAATGAATATGAGCCTGGTCAGACTTCAGATATAACAATAAAATCTCCTGTAGATCTGGAAGAAACTGATGAATTTGCCGCAATCCGTAAGGGAGAAATAATCGTAAAAAAAGGTTTTGAAATCTCAGAAGAAGAATATGCTAAAATGCTTAGAATTTCTGAATTAAACCCGGAATTCAATCCTAAGGCCTTTTTCAACGATTTTATATATCTGCTTATAATCTGCCTTTTCTCTGCCTTTTTATTTTCTAAGGCTGTTATAGGTAAAAAAATTGATTTTAAAGAATCAATCATGCTGGGGGTTTTCCTGCTGCTTTCTTACGCAACCTGTATTGCGGCCAGTCTGTCAACCAGATTTTCATCCCCTTACACAATTCCTGTAATTATACCTTCATCCCTTTTTGTATTCCTTACATGTATTCTTTTTGGTTCCATGGACGGAATTTATCTTTCCCTTGTTCAGTCTTTCCTGATTTTGAACGGATCCGGCTACGAGATTGTTCCTTTCTTATATGTTCTCTTTACCTCCCTCTGTTCAGTATACATTGTAAGGGCTATCCGTAATCGTCTGCAGCTGGTTTCATCCGGTCTGATTATTGCCCTTATGAATTGTCTGGTAATGGCACTCCTGAAAATCCTCAAAAATGAATTTTTCCTGGGGCAGTGGTATGTATACGCTGAAGTTGCAGTAAACGGTTTTATGTCCAGCATCCTTACCCTGGGATTTATGACACCTTTAGAGTACATTCTTAATACTCCTACAGTTTTCCGCCTTATGGATTTAAGTGACCGGAATAACGATGTTCTTCAGAAGCTTTTCATTAATGCAAATGGTACCTATCAGCATTCGGAAATGGTTGCTCAGCTTGCAGAAGACGGCTGCCGCGCAATTGGAGCAAATGCCCTTCTTACAAGAGTTGCGGCCCTTTATCATGACATTGGTAAAATGGACCGGCCTGAATATTTTACGGAAAATCAGATGAACGGTGAGGATAACAAGCATAATGACATAAATCCTTCCCTCAGCGTTACAATTATCAGGGATCATATAAAGCGCTCTGTAGAAATGGCAAGGGAAATGCATATGCCTGAAGTAATTGTGCAGATTATTTCGGAGCATCACGGCAACCAGGTTATTAAATATTTTTACGAAAAAGCAAAGGAAAAAGATCCTAATGTAAGTTCAGAAGATTATTCTTATCCTGGAAATCCGCCAAGTTCCAGGGAAAGTGCAGTTCTTATGCTTGCTGATACAGTGGAAGCTGCCTGCAGAAGTCTCCCCAATCCTACTGCCCAGCGTCTTGAAAAGTTTATTGATACACTGGTACAGGCAAAATATGACACACATCAGCTGGAAAATGCGGACCTTACTTTCAGTGATTTGACCCGGATAAAGGCTGCTTTTGTCCAGGTACTTACAGGTTTTTACCACAGCAGGGTTCAGTATCCGGGTCAAAAGGATCCTGATGCAAGAAACAGTCAGGCTGGACAGGGAGAAATTGAATCTTCTTCTGGTGAAAGAACTGCTCCAGAGGGCGAAATCTCCGGAAAGAAGGAAAAAGAAAAGAAGGTTTCAAGAAGCAGAAAAAACACGAAGACTGGTGAAAAAAGTTCTTCTAAAACAACAAAAACTGGTAAACAGGCAAAAAGGGCCAGATAAGGAGAAAAATATGGCAAACAGAGTTTTGCTTGATCTTGAAGAAAATATGAAGCTGCCTTCCTGGCTGGAAGGTGAAGATAAACTTCAGGTTATTGAAGATTTTATTTACAAGGTTATGAAAAAACTGAGAATGAATAAAAGGGAAGTTTCCGTTATGTTCTGTACAGATCCTTTTATTCAGAACTTAAACAGGGAATATCGTAACATTGACAGTCCTACAGATGTTCTTAGTTTTGAGAATGGAAGTAAATATACTGATGAACAGGGCAAGTGGCTATGTCTTGGGGATATTGCAATCAGTGTAGAAACCCTTCCTAAAAATGCATTATACTTTGAAGTAAGTGAAAATGAAGAACTGAAGCGTCTTTTGATTCATGGTCTTCTCCATCTCAAGGGGCTTGATCACGGAGAGGAACATGTAGAAAAGAATAAGGAGCCTGTATGTAAGATGCTCCGTATTCAGAAAAAACTGATGAAATTTTTCGAAAAGGAAGAGATAATCTGAAAAGGACACTCTAAAAAATATTCAGGTTTACAGGATAAAATATATGGGGCTATTTAACCGGAAAAAAGATAAAAAAAGCGATGCTGCTCTCCAGGGGGAGACAACTGTAACCAATGCCAATGAGGAACTTATCGAAGAAGAAAAAAATGATATGATTCAGGGCGTTGAGGAGTTACATGAAACAACTGTAAAAGAAGTAATGATTCCACGTATTGATGTGGATTTTATATCGATTGACACCTGCGAAGACGACCTGCTTAAAAAAATCAGTGAAAGCGGTCACTCAAGATTTCCAGTTTATTCAGATTCAATTGATAATGTAGTGGGAGTGCTTTACGTTAAGGATTTGATTAAAGTGTATGCAAGGCACGAAAACGTGGATTTGCAGAAAATTATAAGAAAGGCCTACTTTATTCCTGAAAGTAAGCGTATTGATTCCCTGCTCCGGGAATTTAAGAGACGCCATGTTCATATTGCAATTGTTATTGATGAATATGGTGGAATTTCCGGCATTGTCTGCATGGAAGACATCATTGAAGAAATCGTCGGGGACATTCAGGATGAGTTCGATAATGAAAGGGCAGATATCCTTCCATTAAGTGAAAATGTGTGGCTTTGTGATGCCCGGGTGGACCTTGATGATATGAACGAGGCTATGAACGCAGAATTTCCTGCAGAAGAGTTTGATACTTTAGGCGGATTTGTCTTTGATCTTTTTGGAAAAATTCCTGTAAGGTTTGAGAAAGTAAGCTGGAAGAATTATGACTTTATTGTTCAGGAAATGGAAGGTCATAAGGTTAATTTAATTAAAGTTGTTCTAAAAAAGGATACTGAATAAGCTGAAATTCTTTTTTAGTTTTTAAGCTTGTGGGAGGGCTTAAATGAATATTAAAAGAAGTTTTGCCATACTTTTTTTCCTGGGTGTACTGTCATTTGTTTATGCAGACAGCAGATCCGCTCTTGATCTTTACAATAAAGGTTATGAAAACCAGACTAAGGGTAATTATTACAGTGCGATTGAAAACTACAGGGAAGCGCTGGAAGTTAATCCTAAATACGCCGATGCCTGGTATAATATGGCCCTCTCAACTTTCTATCTTGGGGAATACGATCTTGCAATGGAATATGCCCGGGAAGCGGAAAAGTATTCCAGAAATTATTCTGCAATCAAAAATCTTAAAGGAATGTGTTATCTTTCCCTGGGAAAAATCTCTGAAGCTGAACAGTGTTTTAAGGATGTTCTTGCAAAGTATCCAAATGATGTGGAATCCCGCTTTGGACAGGCTGAAATAGCCCTTTACCGGGGAAGCATTATTTCTGCCCAGAGTTCCTATCAGGATGCACTTAAAAGAGATCCTAAAAGCAGAAAGGCCCTTCTTTCTCTTGCACTGGTTTGTGCAGAACAGGGAAAGGATGATCAGGCCACTACTTATATAAATCAGGCTCTTGCCTATCATTCCGGTGAAGCTGAAGTGCACTATCTGGCAGCGTATCTGGCTGCAAGAAAAGGTGACCTGAAAGATGCAGAGCGCCGGGCCAGAAGTGCCGTTCAGATAAATCCTAATTATGATACTGCTTATGAACTTCTTTCAGAGATTCTTTATTCCCAGCAGCGTTACAGTGAAGTTATGGACTTGTCTGATTATAGAATCGGTCGTAACAGAAATTTAAGTGATGCCTGGTATTTGAAAGGTATTTCTGAAGTGAACCTTGGACTTAAAAGCCGTGCCCTTACAACTTTTGCTACGGGGCTTTCAATTAATCCTCAGGATGAAGTCATGCGCTTTGCTTTTGAACAGGTTATTGCTGATACTGTAAAAATAGAGGATTCAAGGCGGGCAGGCTGGGCTAAATATCATATTGAAAAAGCTCAGGAATATAAGAGAAATTTTAAAGGTCCTGCAGAACGTTTTGAATGGCAGCAGGCTCTGGTAATTGATCCCTTAAATATTCCGGCCCGTCAGTCTTATGCAGATATGCTGGAAAGAGACAAACTTTATGAACTTTTTCTTTATCAGCTGCAGTTTATCAGGGAAAATGAAAAGTCTTCCGGACAAGTGAGTATTCAGACTGATGAAAATACACCTGCTGTAAAAAGAAGCGATCAGCAGATAAAAAATGATGATAAGATTGAAGCTCTTGAAGATTTGATGAGGAATAATCTTGCCCACAAATGGAAGGTAGAACCTTTTTATCTGAACAAAAACCGCTGGAACCTTGGAATATATTACGTAAAAAATTATATAAGACTTAATCATCTGGATCTGGAAAAAGTAATGGCCCGGGCTGCAAAGGATATATTTTCCGGGGTAGCGGAGACTGCTGTTACGGTTAATTCTTCGCCTGTGAGCGGTTATGGAGAAGCTTACAGACTGGCAAGGGCAGAAGGTCTGGATTACTTTATTATTCTTGATGTTGATGAAACAGACAGATCTTTCCGGCTTGATGCCCAGATGTATTCAGCAAGAAGCGGAACCAAAACAAAAGATTTCCACATTTACAGAACTGGAAATGATAAGGTTACAAATGCCTTAATCCGTTTCCGTTCTTCTGTTCTGGATATTCTTCCTGTCAGGGGGAAAATTTTAAAGTCTTCCTCTGGACAGCTGCTGGTGGATTTGGGAAAATCGGACGGCATTGTTAAAGGTGCCTCATTTGAAGTTGTAAAACAGGGAAAAATCCGTACAAAGGATGCAGGTCCTGGCATAACCTATGGTGAAAGTGATGTAGTTGGAACCTATACAGCCGAACTGGTAGGGGAAGAGATTTCTGCGGGGCCGTTTGTAAAGAAGGGTTTTTACGATATGATGAATGTTGGGGATGAAGTTGTTCTTATAAGTATCCCTGCTGAAGGCCAGAATTCTTCGGGCAATTTGTCTCAGGATAATCGTCCACAGGCAAATGCTGACGGAGAGCCTGCAACTGCCCTTGCTGAAAAAAATGAAAAGGATATCCTTAAGGAAAATATGAAGGAACAGTTTGCTGAATCTTCCCTGCTTAAAATGCTGAGGGATATTATTTAGCAGAAGTTTTATTATTGACGGTCCCTTAATTTGACATTAAAGGGGCTTTAAATTACTTTATATATAAGTATGTTTGTATCTATAGTTCTTGATCCGGGCAGTACTGACAGTGCCCGTTCTATGGTTAATATTCTCGCGCATACAGGCTTTAAGAAAATTCAGAGGGCCTGCTGGGAGAATATGAGCCTGAGTGAAAGTGACCTGGCTAATTTGAAAAAGGAAATTGACCGGGTAACTGATTATTACGACAATGTTAGGATCTATCAGTTTCCTGTTGACGGAATGTTTGTAATTACAGAACTAAAGGAAAAAAGGTGGAAGCGCTGCCAGATGAAGGCTCAGGCCGTTAATCAGAACAAAGGAACTGGTCCAAATCCGGTAAAGCGATGAAAGAATTTGTTATTCTTAAGCCAATTTGATAGTAATTTGACAGTCTTACAATTCAATTTGACTCAAAAAAACAAAAGCAGAGTTTGCTGCTTAAATATTTTATTTATACAAAGGTTTTTGAAATGCTTGAAGATTTAAAAGAACCAATTGACGAACTTAAGGCAAATATTAAGGACGTCTGGGGGCGTCTTTGACCCTGACGAAATCAGAAAGAAGATAAGGGAAAAAGAAGCTGTAACTACTCAGCCTGGTTTTTGGGATGACAATGACAAGGCTACAAAAGTTATGAATGACATCAAAATGCTCAAGGGAAGAATTGAACCCTGGGAAGAATTGATGCAGACTGCTGATGATCTGGAAACCCTTTACGAACTGGGAATGGAAGAAAATGATCAGAGCGTGGAAAGTGAACTTAGGGAACAGCTGAAAGAAGCTCAGAAAAAGTATGATCATGAATCAATCCTCAATCTTTTAAGTGATGAGGTTGACAAGAATGACTGCTTCTTAAGTGTTCACGCTGGTGCTGGTGGTACTGAAGCCTGTGACTGGACTTTTATGCTCAGCCGTATGTATCAGCGCTGGGCCGAAAGACACGGTTATAAAGTTCAGGTCCTTGAAGAAGAAGAAGTTGAAGGTGGTTTAAAATCCATTAACATGAAAATCTCCGGACCATATGTTTATGGCTATACAAAGGGAGAGGCTGGAGTTCACCGTCTGGTACGCATTTCTCCATTTGATGCTAATGCAAGACGTCATACATCATTTGCATCAGTTTATGTATTCCCTGTTCTTGACGATTCAATCGAAGTAAAGATTGATCCAAAAGATCTCAGAGTTGATACTTACCGTTCTGGAGGTAAAGGTGGACAGCACGTTAACAAAACTGAATCTGCTGTTCGTTTTACACACCTTCCTACAGGTATAGTTGTTGCCTGTGACAGTGAACGTTCTCAGCTTATGAACCGTCAGACTGCAATGAGTGTTTTAAGGTCTCGTCTTTACGAATACTATAAGGAACAGCAGGAAAAAGAGAACTCAAAATTTGCCGGAGAAAAAAAGGATATTTCTTTTGGCAGCCAGATTCGTTCTTATGTATTCCAGCCTTACACAATGGTAAAGGATCACAGAACTAAATATTCTGTAGGTAATATTCAGGGTGTAATGGATGGTGATATTGATGGTTTCCTGGATTCATGGCTTTCTGTTAAATGGAAGGGGCTCCCTGTTTCAGGAGACGATGATGACGATTTAGGAGATGAAGAATAAATTGAAACTGCGGAAAATAATTGTAATTCTTTTCTGCATACTCAATTTAATTCAGAACGTCTCTGCTGACGACTGGGTGCTTGGAGCAGCGCAGTTTACATATGCAAAACAGACTTCTCTCACATCAACTCAGGAAGGATTGACCAAAGTTATTCCTTCCCTGATTCTTGAGCAGATTTCTGTCGGCTCCAAACACCTTCCCGGAGCTGAGGAACTTTTTTACAGACAAAATCAGTCACTTAAAGCTAAAAGAACTTCTCTTTTTCTTCAGTTGTCAAAAGAAATTAAAAGCAGGGATTCTCTTTTACTCACAGAAAAGAATCCTGCAAAATTAAAAAAACTTATTAAAGCTGAAGATGAAAAAATTGCCCTCATTCAAAAAGAAATTGAAGAAAATCTTGTGGAAGAAGAAAAACTTTTAAATGAGAGAAAGGCTGAGGAAGAAGCGGCAAAAAATCAAACTGACATTACTTTTAATGAAAAAAAAGGTTCACCTCACAAAATTGTTACCAGTGAAAATGTTGTTCTCTATAAAAGCAGCTATGATGCTCTTCTTGAAATAGATTCTTTATCCGGGGAAGTTACTCCTTCTGAAATTGAAAAGGCTTGTAAAAGTGCAAAGATAAACGGCCTTCTAACAGGCAGAATAACTTCTTACGGTGACTATATTATGGTCAATGTAGAAATCAGAACTTATCCCGGAGGAAGTCTTCTTGGTGCCGCTACTGATATTGGGACAATAAAAAATCTTCAGACAATTACCTCGAATCTTGTTCAGGAACTGATGCCGAAAATTGCAAATGCTCTTCCTGTAGAACTTTATTTTGATATCTTCCCTGCTGAAAAAAAATCATCCGTAATTCTTTCCCTGGATGGGGTAATTTACAATCCTTGTCCGGAAAAAATTATTGTGGAATCAGGACTTCATTCTCTTGAGTTTGATTGTCCTTCATCCAATAAAATTGCCTTTACTTATGATTTTTCAGATAATCCAGCTTTTTACATAAGCCTGCCTTTTACAGAAAAAATTGACGGTCAGCTAAATCTTTATTTGAAAAATCAACTGGAAGGATCTTTTTATTCCAACGGAAAAAATGAAGGAAATACAAATGAAAATTATTTTACCAGTATTTCTATAAATGGAAATCCTGTTATAGGTCAGTTTATTTCCAATGAAAAACAAAAGGTGTTAAAAGAAAAAAAAGTTACTCTTGAAGATGGTTCAGAAGTTACGGAACTTGTGGAAGAAGAAGGGGAACCTTATTCAACATTTTTTTACATCCCAAAAAGTGCTCTTGTTGAAGACAGTAACTTGCTTGTTAATGTTAAATTAAATGATTTAAATGAAATGATAAATAAACGGCGTATATGGATGTACAGGGGCTATACGGCTTTTGTAATTTCAGTTCCAGTTATGATGATTGCAAATGGTATGGCCCAGTCAACTGTTAATGCCTACAATTCAGGTTTAGAGGACAGCAGCACGGCAATTTTCTGGAATACGGCAAAATATATAACTATTGGTACAACTGTTGCCAGTGCAGGATTTTTCATCTATGAACTTGTACGCTACCTGAATGCGGCTTCCGGAGTTCTTCCTGTAAATGCTTATCCTGTAAGTGAAGAAAAAATTCCTCATTTTGAAAAAAGCGTGCCTTCAGAAGAAGAAAGTGAAACATCTGAAGAAACAAAAGATTCTGAATCTGAAGGAATTAATATAGAAAATACAGAAATTACAGAGGAATCAAATCCTCAATAAAATATAAAATTAAATTCAATATATCTGGAGTAAATATGGCTAAAACATCTTTTGCAGAAAAACTAAAAAATCTTTTTTCATCTCATAAGACAATTGAAAGTGAATTTTTTGAAGATTTAACTGATGCACTTATTGAAGGTGATGTTGGTGCAAAAAATGCCATGCAGCTGACAGATGAACTTGAGGCAATTGTAAAAAAGGAAAAGATTTCCAGCAAAGAAGAAATTTATACAGTCCTTAAAAATCTTATTAAGCCTTATGTAAAAAAAATCTCCTTTGAACCTCAGGAAGGTAAGACTAATATTTATATGGTCCTGGGAGTAAATGGCGTTGGTAAAACAACTTCCGTTGCAAAGATGGGAAAAGTCTTCTCTCAGGTTTGTTCAAATGTTGTTCTTGCAGCCAGCGATACTTTCCGTGCTGCTGCAGTTGATCAGATTTCCATGCATGGAGAAAGACTGGGATTAAGGGTTGTTAAACATCAGATGGGAAGCGATCCAAGTGCAGTCGTTTTTGATGCAGCTGAAAGTGTAACTGCAAAAGGGGGCGGACTTGTTCTTGCTGATACTGCAGGCCGTCTTCATAATAAGGAAAATCTTGTAAATGAATTAAAGAAAATCGACAAGGTTGCTGCTTCAAAAGCCAGTCCTGAATGTTATAAAAAGATTCTTGTTGTTGATGCCACAACCGGGCAGAACGCAGTTCGTCAGGCAGAAGCTTTTCATGAAGCGGTTGGTGTAGATGCTCTTGTACTTACAAAATATGATTCAACTGCCAAAGGTGGAGAAATCATCACAATTGGACGTGAATTAGGAATACCGGTTCTCTTTATCTGTAATGGTGAAAAATATGAAAATATAAAAGCCTTTGATGAAGAAGAATATTTAAACGAGTTTTTAGGATTATAAGTTATGACATTTGAGTCAATTCTTCTTTCACTATATTTACTTTTTCCCTCATTTAATCCTATGCAGAATCAGTTGATTTATGCATTGAAGAATGACTCTTATGTTTTTCAGGATGTTACATATTCCAGAAATCAACTTGCACGATTATATGCCCAGTATTTTCCTGATAGTGAAAATGAACCTTTCTTTCCGGAGATTCAAGGTGAAGCAGATTCTTATAATGAAGATTATCAGAAATGGGTTTTAAAGGAACTGGAAAATCCTGCTTTTGAAAGTATGAGTGAAGGTCTTTCCTTTATTGCAGGTCTAACAGAAAACGGTAAAGCTGTTTCAGAAAAGGTTTTCTTAAATTCCTTAATGCATTTACGGCAGTTTGAATATGGTTCTGAAAATTTAAGTTTGAATAAACTCCCTGATTCAAGTACACAAATCGTAAATGTTAATTATGATATTATTACTCTGACTCAATATGATGACAATTATAATCTGACCGAAAAAACAATATGGAAAAATTCTGATAAATCTACAAGTGAAATGAACATGATTTCCAGAGCATCTTATTTGTATAAGCTTGTTGAAAATAAGTGGGAGCTGGAAAGTGTAAATGAAGAATCTTTTCTTGGCAATGTTCAGACGGAAACTGTTTATGATAAAAATTTAAATCCTGTAATTATAAATAAATATCAGGCAAATTCTTCTGGAAAAAAACTTCTTAAAACTATAAACAGAAGCTATAACAGTGACAGACAGATTACCAGTGAAGAAACTGTAGAATATGGAAGCAGAATTTCACGGAAAAAAAATGTTTACAAATATACTGATAAAGCTGATTTGCCGGACTATGAATTTTATGAAGATAATGTTCTCCGCATAAAAGATGTATACGAATCCAATGAAGTTTACACTGAAACAATTTATTTCGATGATGAATACAGAGTTGTGTGCCGTTACGAAAAAAATAAAAAAGTACTGGAACAGTTTTTTGCTGGTGATCTGGAATTAAAGAGGAGCAGCCCTAATGAGTAAAAAAATAATTTCAGAATTAAAATGGATACATTTTGTTTCAAGACGATTTAATCAGGTGGATGCAAAAAGTCGTTCAAGTTCGGTAACCAGCAGGCTTGCTTCAATTGGAATTGCTTTTGGTGTAATGGCTCTGATTGTTGTAATGAGTGTTATGAATGGTTTTCAAATGAGTTTCATCGATGCAATAATGGAAATATCTTCATATCATGTCAGGGTAAATAATAAGGAAATAAATCAAAACGAAGATTTTGAAAACTGGTGTGAGTTAAATAAAAATATTATAAGTGCAACTCCTTTTTATGAAGCTCAGGGGTTACTGGTCGGTTCTACAACAAGCCAGTGTGCGGCATTAATTCGTGCTCTTCCATCTGACGTAATTTTTGATGATCCTGGTTTCAGAAAGGAAATGAAAATGATTTCCGGTTTTTTTGAACTGGAAGAGGAAGATTCGATTGTTATGGGAAGCAGTCTGGCCCGCCAGCTTGGATGTCATGTTGGTTCAAGGGTAAATATTCTTGCATTAAGCGGATCTTCTGATGTTGAACTTTTTTCTGAAAACAGGGTATTTACTGTTACAGGTATTTTTTCTTCGGGATATTCAGATATTAATTCATCCTATGCGTTTATTAGTCTGGAGGATGGAAAAAAATATTTTGGTAAAGATTCAGAATTGAAATACGGAATTAAAATTAAAAACTATAATAATGATCAGAGTATTGTTAAGGAAATAAAAAATCATTTTCCCCAGATTGAATGTGAAAGCTGGAGAAATTATAACAGGTCTTTTTTTGGCGCACTTAGAATTGAAAAAAACATTATGCTTCTTCTTGTTCTGCTGATTTTTCTTGTGGTCTGCGTAAATATTTACAACGGTATGAGACGAATGGTTTATGAACGAAGTCAGGAAATTGCAGTTCTTACGGCACTGGGAGCAAAAAAAATACATGTGCAGTCTGTCTTTGTTTTAAAAGGACTAACAACTGGAATCCTTGGAGCTATTCCAGGCCTTATTGGTGGAATTTTTCTTAGCATAAATATGGATAAGGTTTTCATTATTCTTGCAAAAGTTCAATATTTTATTGAGTACGGAGTTACTGCTTTGTTTAACAGGGCAAGTCTTGTATATGTAAGTGAAAATCAAATGTTCAGGATTTATTCCAGTATTCCTGCAAGAATGGAAGTCCCTGAAATAGTTTTTATTGTTTTCTTTGGAATGTTTTCTGCATTAATCGCTTCCTGGCTTGCAGGAAGAAAAATTTTAAAACTGACTGTGACTGAGGTTTTACACGATGAGTAGTATATTGGAAATAAAAAATCTGGAAAAAACTTATTCTGGTGAAAGTGAGAATTTAACAATACTCAAGGATTTGAACCTTAATCTTGAAGAAGGTACAAAATGCGTAATTATTGGAAAGTCTGGCAGCGGTAAATCAACTCTCTTAAATATTATTGGAGGTCTGGATTACGCCAGTTCAGGTTCTGTTTATTTTGACGGAATGGAAATTTCTTCAATGAGTGAAGATGCTTTAACTTCCTTCCGCCAAAAATCTCTTGGACTGATATTTCAGTTTCATTATCTTTTAAAAGATTTTACTGCTCTGGAAAATATTTTTCTTCCTGCTTATATGGCAGGGCTGTCGAAAAAAGAAGCAATGGAAAGAGCCCGACAGCTTTTGTGTGATGTGGATCTGGAGAGCCGGGCTGATCATCTTCCGTCTCAACTTTCCGGAGGTGAAAGGCAGCGAGTTGCTGTTGCAAGAAGTCTGATAAATGATCCTAAAATTATTCTTGCTGATGAGCCCACAGGTAATCTGGATCCTGCAAATGCAAAAAGAATTTCAGATTTGCTTTTTGATATGACAGACCGCTATGGCAAAACACTTATCCTCGTAACCCACGATATGAATATTGCAAAAAAAGGTGACGTTAAATATTACCTGAAAAAAGGTTCCCTGGTTGAGGCAAAAAAATGAGAATAGCAGCCAGTTTTCTTTATGCCAGAAAAATGTTTTTCTCCAGGGATAAATTCAGTGAACAGAACCATGGAAGAAAATCGCTTCTGGGAGCAATGCTCTGTATAGGAATAAGCCTGATTCCTCTTGTATCCGTATTAGTTGTATCTGACGGGATGATTGAAGGTATGATGGGGAGAATAATAGGTTTGTCATCAGGTCATCTGGAAGTAAGATTTTCAGCCAGATCTGATACATTGAAAAATTATGATGATTTTATTTCTACCGCAGACCGGATGCTGAAAATTGAAGGGGTTGAACAGGCTTTCCCGGAAATTCAGGGAACTGCCCTTGCGGTTGGTTTAAAGGGTAGAACCGGTGCTACTGTTAGAGGGGTTGATCCTGAAATCTTTACTAAAAACAAAAGTTATCAAAAACTGTTTCAGGTTGTGGAAGGAGAAACAAATCTCTCTGAAAGTAATTCCTGTGTAATAGGAGAATATCTGGCAAAAAATCTGGACCTTCATACAGGAGACACCCTTAGGATTATAAATGTAAGCATTGGTTCTGGCAGCAGGGTACTTCCAAAATTTACTGCCTATAAAATTTCCGGTATTGTTTCATCCGGTTATCAGGAACTGGATGCACTCTGGGTTTTTATCCCCTTAAAAAAAGCCTTTGAATCAATGTCAATCAATACTGCTCAATATTTAATTTCTATGACAACTGCAGATCCTTTCAGCAGCGAACTTTACAAAATCCGGAGAGCTCTGAAAAATGAAGTGGCAGGATTTGGAGAAGGAGATGCTATCGAAGGAGCAAATGTTTATTCCTGGCAGGAACTTAATTCATCCCAGTATGCAAATTTTTCTTCAACCCAGATACTTCTTTTACTTATTATGCTTCTGATTGTTATTGTGGCAAGCGTAAATGTTGCATCTGCCCTGATAATGCTGGTTATGGAAAGAAAAAAGGAAATTGCCATTTTAAGAAGTACTGGGGCAACGTCCGAGGGGATTACCCTTAGTTTTATTTTTACAGGTATGGCATGTGGTTTAGGAGGAATTTTAATTGGTATTCCTGTTGGACTTTTATGTGCCGTAAACGTAAATTCTATTATTACTTTTGCAGAAAAAGTAGTAAATTTGTTTGCAAGGTTTTTCTATTTGCTGGCAAATCACAATCTTGCTTCCTTTAGAAATGTAAGTTTGCTTGACCCTGCATATTATATACAGGATTTTACAATTCACATCCCTTTTGGAAAACTTTTTATGATAACAGCAGGTACTCTGGTTTTATCCCTTATTGTTTCTGCAATTCCTGCAATAAAAGCCGGAAAAGAAAAACCAATAGAGACTTTACGCAAAATATAAAAGAGTTTAAAATAATATGCGTTTGTCTTATATAAAGGAGCAACAAGAGTATGATGTGTGATTTTTGTCACGAAAGACCTGCTGTAATTTTTCTCGAACAGCATAATTCCCTGGGGCAGAGGCGCAAATTGAATATTTGTTATGAATGTGCCGTGAATCATGGAATTAGTACAGACCCAAAATACATTGAAGCTTCAATATCTGAGCTCTTTCGCCAAATAGGAATGGGGCAGGGAGAAGAAAAAAAAGAAACTTCCGGTAAAGCTTGTCCTGTTTGTGGTGCCAGCATTAATTCTATTATTAAAAATAATGCTGCCGGTTGTCCTGAATGTTATTCTATTTTTAAGGAGGAAATCAGTAAGTCTCTGGCAGACAAAAGCATTTCCGGAAAATATACAGGAACCCTGCCAAATCGTCTGAAATCTTTTCGTTCTGTGCTGAATGACAGAATTGTTCTTGAAAATAAGCTTTCCGAGGCCTTAAAAAAGGAAGATTACGAAAAAGCTGCAATATACAGAGATTATTTGAAGGCACTGGAAAATAAAAGTGTAACAAGTGACGGAGATTCAGCAGAAACTAAAGTAAATTGATTTTGATAGGAATGATATATGGCTGCAGGAAGCAGAAAAAATAAATCTCAGGCCAATGATGCCTGGTACACAGAGAAGGGAAAAGATGAAGATGTGGTTCTTTCCACAAAAGTTCGGTTAAGCCGCAATCTGGCAAATTTTCCATTTCCTGAATATGAAAAAGGTCAGCAGGTAGACCGGGTTCTTTCCATAATTTATGATGTATTTAATCATCTTGATGATGCCGAAAGATTTCAGTCTATAAAGGTTTCTGACCTGGATAATCTGGGGCAGAAAATTCTTGAAGAAAGAGGTGTTTTGCAGACACTTGATGGTCAAAATCCAGGTCTTGTAATAAGAAATGACGGCAAAGTCAGCTGTCAGATTAATTCCAGAGATCATATCCGTATTTCTTCATATAAAACTGGTTTTGATCCGGAATCAACTTTTAAGGAATCAAAGGATCTGGACAACCTGATGCAGACAAAAGTTCAATTTGCAGCAAGCTGGGATTTCGGTTACCTTACTTCATGTCTTGATGAGGCAGGAAGTGGAATGAAGCTTTCCAGTCTGTTTCATTTGCCGGGACTTTCTCTGGAGGGAAAAATCTGGTCCTTTATGCAGAAGTGCAGGGAAAGGGGCTACATTTTAAGTTCAACCTATGGAGCCGGAAAACAGGGTATGTCACTGGGGTCATACTATACAATTACAAATATGAATTCTCTTTCCGGCAGTGAAGAAGAACAGATAGCTGCCTTTTATAATTACGGAAAAGAAGTAATTGAAATGGAAAAGACTGCCCGTAAAGAATGTGAATATAACAAAATGTCATTAATAAAAGATATGGTATATAGAGCTTTTGCCCTGGCAAAATACAGTCTCTTTATGCCAGTCAGGGAATCTGTGGAAGTTATTTCAAACATCAAGTTGGGTAAAGACCTAAACCTGCTGAATGGAATTGACGATAATATACTGAATGCTCTTTTATATAGAATTCAGGATGGTCACCTGGAGTATGTACTAAAAAACGGGGATTTTGATTTTCCAGGAGATATTGCTGAAGATTCAGTGAAAAAAAATGAACGTCTCAGATGTCTCATTTTACAGGAAGCCGTAGAAAAAGTTTCTGTGGTATGAGTTAAAAGCTCTCGGGAGGAAATATGACAAAGATTCTTTCACCACGTGCCCAGCGTCTGATTGTTGCTCTGGCTCAGGATGAAGCATATAAATTAGGAAGTACAAGTCTTGTTCCGGAACATGTAATTCTTGCTCTTTTGAAAAGTGCAGATGGATTGGGATATTTAACTCTCAAACAGCTTAGAATAAACGTGTTAACCCTTCAGCTTGCTATTGAGCAAAGTATGCCTGCAAGAATTCCTTCAAGAGAACTGGTTGAACTTCCAATGTCCGGCCGCTTAAAGAAACTTCTGGATGCAGCTTTACTTGAATCAACTTCGCTGGGCTGCAATTACATTGGTACGGAACATCTTCTTCTTGCATCAATTCGTGAACCAGGCTCCATAATGGAATCCTATTTTCAAAAAACAAAGATTACTTTTGATGGAGTTAAGGATGCGGTTAAAACAATTGAAAGAAAAATTCCTTCAAGTGCCCTTACTTCTGAGGATAAACGTGTTCCAATGGAAATGGCAAATCTTTTTCCAGGCAGTAATCTTTCAGCCCAGCTTAACGGTGACAACAAGGCAAATCAAAAAAAGAAATCTGTAAATGACAGTTTCCTTGCCCAGTATTCTAGAGATTTAACTCAGGAAGCTCAAAATGAGAAGATGGATCCTGTCATTGGTCGCTCAAATGAAATCCGGCGGGTAATTCAGATTTTGAGCCGCAAAACAAAAAATAATCCTGTTCTTGTAGGTGAACCTGGTGTTGGTAAAACTGCAATTGTTGAAGGTCTTGCACAGGCCATTGTTGAAGGAAAAATTCCTGCAGGTCTGTCAAATAAGAAAATCCTTTCCCTTGATTTAGGTGCCCTTGTTGCAGGTACAAAATACCGTGGCGAATTTGAAGAGCGCATGAAAAAAGTGATTAAGGAAATAAAAGAAGATAAAAACATAATTCTCTTTATTGATGAACTTCACACTGTTATTGGTGCAGGTGGTCCGGAAGGATCTATGGATGCAAGCAACATGCTCAAGCCTGCATTAAGCCGTGCTGAAATTCAGATTATTGGTGCAACAACCCTTAAAGAATATAGAAAATATATTGAAAAGGATGCAGCACTTGCAAGAAGGTTTCAGAAGATTGTTGTGGAAGAGCCAAGTACTTCTGATACAGAAGAAATCCTTCGCGGCATAAAAGCAAGTTACGAAAAATATCATAATGTTATTTACGATGATGATGTTATTGAAACTATCGTTAAATATTCTCAGCGTTATATTCCTGAAAGATTTTTACCTGATAAGGCAATTGATATTCTTGATGAAGCCGGAGCGGTGAAAAAAATTCAGACTGAAAGTAAGCCTGAAGAAATTATAAATCTGGAAGAAACAATTGAAGAACTGACAAAAGAAAAAAATGAACTTGTAGCAAATCAGGATTATGAGAATGCTGCAAAAGTCAGGGATAAGGTTCTGGAAATTAGAAAACAGATTGATGAATTCAATTCATACTGGAAAGACAATGCAAGAAAAAATAAACTTCATGTTACCAGAAATGATGTTTGTACAATTATTGCTCAATCAACAGGTATTCCAGTAGACCAATTGAATGAAGATGAAACTCATCGTCTGTTAAAGATGGAAGATGAAATCCACAAGGAAGTTATTGGTCAGGAAGAGGCCGTTAAAGCAATTTCCTCTGCAGTAAGAAGAAGTCGTGCAGGTATTTCATCACATAAGAGACCTCTGGGATCTTTTATTTTTCTTGGACCAACAGGAGTCGGAAAAACACAGCTTGCCAAGACCCTTGCAAAATTCCTTTTTGGAACAGAAGATGCCCTTATAAGAATTGACATGAGCGATTACATGGAAAAGTTCAATGCATCCCGTCTGGTAGGAGCCGCTCCAGGATATATTGGTTATGATGAAGGCGGTTCTCTTACAGAACAGGTAAGGCAGCATCCATATTCAGTCGTGCTCTTTGATGAAATTGAAAAAGCCCATCCTGATATTTTTAATCTGCTTTTGCAGATTCTTGAAGAAGGTCAGCTTTCTGACAATCTGGGGCATACCGTAAGTTTTAGAAACACAATAATTCTTATGACAAGCAATGCGGGTGCAAGAAAAATTACTCAGGAAAATAAGATGGGCTTTGCTACGTCAAAGGAAGGTCTTATTTCATACAGTGAAATAAAATCATCTGCAATGGAAGAACTTAAGCGTCTTATGACACCAGAACTCTTGAATCGTATTGATGATATTCTTGTTTTCAATGCACTTTCGAGAGATGAAATTTCTGAAATATTTAATATTCAAATCGGAGATCTTGAAAGTCGTATTGAAGAAAAAGGTCTTAAACTGGAAGTAAAAAAAGCAGCCCGTGATTATTTCATTGACAATGGATATGAACCGTCAATGGGTGCAAGACCAATGCGTCGTCTTTTACAAAATAAAATTGAAGATCAGGTAGCAAACTTACTTCTTTCAGAAAGCAGAAAAGATGAAGATGTAATTACAGTGGATTACAAAAATGATGAAATTACTGTAAAATACTCTTATTCATCTGCAAGAAAAAAAGGCCGGTCAAAAAAAGCAGACTCTTCCGGCATTTCAAAGAAGGTATCAGATGATGTAAAACTTCTTGAAAAAGATTTTACTCTTGCAGACAACTAAAAAAATTAAGGGGCTTAGTATATGAAAGAATTTCTGGAATATGATCAGGTGAGAAATGATTCACTTTTATTAGTTGATAAAATTTATCAGCAGGATGGATTTGTTCCTGATGTTATTTATGCTTCACTCAGAGGTGGTGCATACATGGCAAATATTTTCAGTGAATATTATAAAATCGCATTGAAAGATCATAAACCTGTTTTGTATGCAGCAGTTGTTGCTCATTCTTATTCAGATGTCAGAAAGCATGATTCTGTAAGAATTGACGGCTGGACTTATTCACCTGACTATCTCCGTACTGGTGATAAGATTCTTCTTGTTGATGATATTTATGATTCAGGCCGCACTTTAAATTACCTGGTTGATATTTTTCTTCAGAAGGGAATTGCCAGGGAAGATATTAAAGTTGCTGTTCATGATTATAAAGTATACAAATATAAGAATCAGGGACCTGTAAAGCCTGATTATTATTGCCGTAAGTTTGAAGTTGAAAGCCCGGATCAGAATAACTGGATTAATTACTGCAGCCACGAAATGGTTGGCCTTACAAAAGAGGAACTGGAAGAGCGGTACTTTAAGCCTTATCCTCAACTGAAGGAACCTCTTTCAAAAATCTTTGACTTAGATAAATAAGTGCGATGATTTTAAAAAAGTTTTTTTCTCTTCTTCTTGTTTTTTTAGGATTGATTTCATCTGTTGGGGCATTCAGCCTGGATGATATTATTAGTCCTAAAGAAGGAGAGTGGAGTAATTTACAGACTCTATCATTAAATCCGTCTCCTGAGGACTGGGAAATTTATTATTCCATTGATAATTCAGATCCTTATGAAAAAGGTTTTGTTTATCAGCAGGAAGTTGTTCTCCCCCTTCGTGGCAATATTACATTGAAGATTGCTGTTTTTAACCGTGCAGGAGAGCGTCAGGATTTTGAAAGAAAATTTACTGTAAAGGAATTTTCAGGATATAAAAAAGGAGATGCCAGAAGGAACTTTATCGAAGAACTTAACAGGCGTCCACTTTATACTCTATGGAATGGATATTCCTTAAATATTCCGGAAGGATTAAAAGCCTGTCTGGGAGGAAAGAAGGAATTTCTTCAGGATATAAAAAGCATAAAAGTTAAGCCGGACAGTCTTCTTTCTCAAAAAACAAATCTTATTTTGTCAGATGGTGAAAATACTTTTTCTTATGTACTTAAAATGGTACCTCTGATCAAAAAAGGATGGAATCGAAAAAAAATCCCTTTTAGAATAAATGACTGGAATGAAATAATTTTTACTGATAATACTTACTACTATTTTCTGGACAATAAAAAAGTTGAGTCGGAATCTGTAAAAGTTAATCGCGATGAAAATCATATAATCAGTTGGAAAAAATCTGATAACTCTGATGATACTGAAGAAGGCTCTTTTGTTCTTAAAGAGATACCTGCACTTGACTGGACCAGAAAAAATGACGGCTCCCTTGAAGTTAAGCTTATATCATCTGATGAAAATTATTTTATCTGCGGACAGGAAGATAATTATAAATCTTATAAAATTATTGATATTCCTGTTAAAAGTTTCTGCATAGATTTAATGGAAACTGACCAGATTTATTTTAACGAAAATCTTAAAATTTTTTACGATGGAATATATCAGGGAACTCTTAATTTTAATTCCTTTATTGATAAAAGGGCTGCCGGTAATCCCATTTTTATTTCTTCTGCACAAGCAGGATTTTCACGTCAGGCTGTAAATCTCACCATAAAAAGTGATGAAGAAAAAGAAATATATTATTCTGTAAGTCCTTCCGTTTCCAGATCTGATGATTTCTATGGAAAAGATAAAAGTTATTTTGATCATGTTAAAGATGGAGATTTTCAGCTTTATCAGGGAGAAACAATTTATCTATTTTCTGAAAACAAAGATGCAAGTTACTATAGGATACGGGCCTATGCTGTAGATGAAAATGGGATTAAGAGTAATATTGAAACTATTGAATTTATAGTTGATCAGTACAATTATTTTTTTAATCCATCAAAAAAGTTTAAGAAAGATGATTCCTATCCTCCTGGAAGCTATCAGAATCCATTTACTGATTTTACTACTGCACTAAATTATGTAAACAATGAATCAAATCTCCGCCTTCATGTAATGTGTGATTTGTCACTGAAAAATTATAATCTTAATTTAACAAAAGATATTTCTCTGGAAGGAATAAACAGCAGAATTACTCTGGATGAAAATTCAAAAATTCAGATTTCAAATGCTGCAGTAAAATTTAAGAATATCCGTTTTAATCAAAGTGTAAAATCTGGAAACAGTAGTTTTATCTCCGTAAAAAACGGCTCTGTCTTTTTGGAAAACGTAACAGTTGATTATTCTTTACAGTCTGGTGCAAAAGGAAATTTGTATGGAATCAATTCAACTAATTCAGAAGTTGATGTAAAGAACTGCATTTTCAATATTAACGGCAATGACGAAGCCTGTTTTATCTGGGGAAAAAATTCCAAAGTCTCTGTTATGTCTGCAAACCTTACGGCTAAAGCTGGAAAAGTTAATGGTATTTATTTAATTTCTTCAGTGGGTATTTTTATTTCCAGCACATTTGTTATGGACTGCAGTTCTGGTGACTGCATACATCTTGAAAAATGTTCGTCTTCACTTTCATCAAATAAGTTTGTCCTTACAAAAAACAAATATAAAAAAATTGATAATAATTCAAAAAATCCACCAAGAGCATTTTACAAAGACAAATCTACAAGTATTATAGAATATTCAAATAACATGGAAAAAGGGTTTTAAAATGAATAATATATATATATGTGGTCTTGATGAAGCAGGAAGGGGACCACTTGCCGGACCGGTTTCTGCAGGGGCTGTAATTTTACCTGAGGATTTTCCACTGGAACTATTAAATGACAGCAAAAAGCTTACTGAAAAAAAACGTGAAAAAGCAGAAGGTATAATTAAAGAAAAAGCTTTATGGGGAATAGGTTTTGTAAGTCATGAAGAAATTGACCGTATTAATATTCTTGAAGCAAGCTTAAAGGCAATGAAACTTGCATGGGAAATGCTCATACTAAAAAAGGATGACTGGTGCAGGGAACATAATCTTCCTCCAATAGATATTTCCAGCATGCAGGCTATTGCTGATGGAATTTATGTTCCAGACATAAAGTGTCCGGTTAAATGTGAGGTAAAAGCTGATGGAAAATATCCAGCTGTTATGGCGGCAAGTATTATTGCCAAAGTAGGAAGAGATCGACTGATGATGGAATACGATAAGGAATATCCTGAATATGGTTATGCAAAACATAAGGGATATCCTACGCCTGCTCATAAAGAAATTTGCAGAAAAATTGGTCCAAGTCCAATTCAACGACTGACATTTAAATATTAAATATATAGGAGGCACGACCGCTAACGCGGAGTTTTTATGGGAGTTTATTATGAATGAGGGAGTTGTTATCAGAAATTATATTGAATCCGATAGGGAACCACTTCAAAGAATTTTAAAGAATGAAGCTTCTTACACCACAAAACGAAATGGCGGGGGATCAGAAAAGAAAAAAGAATGTCTATGCTACATGTACTGCGATTACTATTTTGATTTTGAACCGGAAAATGTTTTTGTTGCGGTAGATAATGGTGAACCATGCGGATTTATTGTAGGAAGTACTGACTGGAATCTATTTAGTTCTAAGATGAATGAGATTTATATTCCTAAAATTAATAAAAACTGCAAGCTTTGGGGCGCTTTTCATAAATTATGTGTTGCTGTAAATAAAAAGCAGGACAATGCCGGAGGAGTTGCATTCCACATTAATATTGATCACAACCATCAGGGTAAAAAAATTGGAACAAAGCTTATGACTTGTATGTTTGAAAATGCCGCAAAGAAAGGAAAGAAATTTCTTTATCTTGTAACCATGAACTCAAAAACGGCCGGTTACGCTTTTTATAAAAAACTTGGATTTGATGTAGTTAAGCGTTATCCCGGCGGTTCACTAATGATGAAAAAGAATGTATAAATAAAAAAAGTGTACCCTGTAATTGTTATCAAATTGCGGGTACACTTCTTTAGAGTAAATTATCCTATTTTATCAGGATTGTATGAATTAGAATTCTTCCGGAGCTGATGATGAATCTGCTCTCTTTGATACAACATGAAGAACTTTTCCTGAGCGTTTAATTCCATCTGGCTGCTTTTCCATTTCACGTTCGGCTCTTCTGTTTGCAACAAGACGGCTTTCTCCCTTACGGCGGATAATTTTCTTTTTTCCATCGCTGTTTTCAGAAGATTTACCATATTTTGCTTCTTTTGCAGCCTTCTTTTCAGCCTTAGCCTTTTTTCTATCCTTCTGCTCTTTCTCAATAAAGCTGAGGGATTCTTCCAGTCCGCCGAAGAATTTCTGCATGTCATCTGCAAAAATGACGATAGCACGTCTGTCATCCTGGCCGTCTTTAATCTTGCTTTCTACAACCTGAAGAAAAATATCTCCATTACGGTTTTCTTTTACGTTAAAGAAATACGAACGGTTGTCAAGGTTAACCTGCTGTGTAAAAAGTTCACCACGAATTGTTCCCATAATTGTCCTTCCTTATAGCTTTTGCTATTCCTTCCCTAATAATTTAAGTGGATTTTTATAAAAGTCACTTCGAAAAACAAAGTTTTCGAGTTTCTACAAGATGTATTAATAATTTAGATTATATACCATTTTATAGAATACTTGTAAAGGCTTTTTTTAAAGGTTATGTAAAGTTGCTTCTTTTTGAACATAACAATATATTATTTTTTACTATTTGAAAGGCGTGTTCACGGATTTAATTAACCTCTGCGATTTACATAAAATTTATGACAGGAGCATTTGTCCTTCATTTATATTTGAGAGAAGTCCCTGCAAACAGATTCCACGGCCTGATAGAGTTCTTCCATAGCCCGCCTGCTTGTAGAAACTCCAAAACTGAATCTTACAGCGCTTTCCTTTTCATCTTTAGTCAGGTCCATATTG
>JAEEGH010002511.1_pt1 | contig 49544 bp, 47 predicted proteins | sample 9134181 | NCBI WGS metagenome assembly JAEEGH01 (sample SAMN16246544, study PRJNA631951) | gut metagenome | biome: gut microbiome; feature: rumen; material: DP-attached | host: Bos | place: Iran: Karaj | collected 2018-10
CTGGGCGTCATCGGCGGGTGGGTTGCATGGAATCTGACCCAACGCAATGAACTGAACGAGATGGTAGAGCAGATGACGATTGAGAAAGAGGAACTGCAGGAGGAATACGAAGACCTGGCCATCCAGTTCGACGGATACCAACGCATGGATATCCGCAATGACTCACTGCAAGATCTGCTCAGTCGCGAGCAACAACGCGTGCAGGACTTGCTCGAGGAACTGCGGCATACCAAGGCGTCTAATGCGCGGAAGATTGCGGAACTGAAAAAAGAACTCGCAACCGTGCGGGCCGTGATGGTCGATTATGTGCGCCAGATCGATTCGCTTAATGCTACCAATGCTCGCTTAACGGCTGAGAACCAGCAGTTTAAGGCCGAGAACCAACAGGTCAAAGAGCAGAACACGCAACTCAGTACGCTCAACGAACAACTGACCGAAACGGTCACCCGCGCCTCGATGATGGAGGTATCCGCCTGCACGTTCACGATGCTCAATAAGAACGACCGCAAAACCCGCATGGTGAGCCATATGAGCAAACTGCAGTTTGACTACACCATCGCCAAGAATATCACCTGCCCGCCGGGACTCAAAGACCTCTACGTACGCATCATCGATCCCAACGGTAACCTCATCGGCGAAGACGAAACGCATCTCTTTGCCTTCGAGAGCGGAGAGGTCCCCTATACCCTCACCCAACAGGTCGAATATACCGGCGAAGCGTATGACGGAATATGCTATCAACCCCTGGAAACAGCGGTAGACGGATTCTACACCATCGACTTTTTCTGCGACGGAAACCTCATCGGTTCCTTCCCGTTCCAACTGAAAAAGTAACCAAATTTGCAGATTTTTGCCAAAATATTTGGTCAATTCAAAAAAAAGCAGTAATTTTGCAGCCGCTTTTGCAAAAAAGCGCTTTAATGCCACGAAGTTGCAATGTCCTATTCTGCTTCAGTGGTGATTGTATAACTAATAAAAACAAACAGAAATGTATTTAACTTCTGAGAAGAAAGCTGAGTTGTTCGCTAAGTACGGCAACGATGCAAAGAACACCGGTTCTGCTGAGAGCCAAATCGCTTTATTCACCTTCCGTATCAATCATCTGACCGAGCACCTGAAGAATAACCGCAAGGACTTCGGTACGGAGCGTGCCCTCACTGCCCTCGTTGGTAAGCGTCGTCGCATGCTGGATTATCTGAAGGCAAAAGACATCGAGCGTTACCGCGCAATCATCAAAGAACTGGGTATCCGTAAATAATTTTGCGGAAAATCAGAAAAATTTGGCATATACATTTGTATATGTCATTTTTTTTTTGTACTTTTGCAGCGCAAAAGTTTATGATCGAAGTTAAGCCGTACATAGAGCATGCGGTTTTGGTGGGATTGATCACACCTAATCAACCGGAAGAGCGCACAAAAGAGTATCTGGATGAGTTGGCCTTTCTGGCTGACACACACGGCATTGTGCCGGTTAAACGATTCACGCAGCGATTAGATCAACCGAACTCTACGACCTATGTCGGAGAAGGTAAGTTAGAGGAAGTACGGCAGTATATTATTGACCGCGAGCATAGCGAAGAGCCGGTAGATGTGGTTATTTTCGATGATGAGTTGAGTCCGCGGCAAATACGCAACCTCGAGAAAGCGATCAATCACAGGGAGAAGCATCCGGCTAATGTGCGGGTGATAGACCGAACGATTCTTATTCTGGAGATTTTCCTGCAGCGCGCCCAGACTTCCTACGCGAAGACGCAGGTCGAGATGGCGCATCTGCAGTATATGTTGCCGCGTTTGACGCGTATGTGGAGTCACTTGGACAGGCAACGAGGCGGTGGTGGTACGAACCGTGGTATGGGTGAGACGCAGATAGAGGCGGATAAACGGGTTATCGGTCAGCGCATCGCGTTGCTGCGAGAGCAGTTGAAGACGATCGACAAACAGATGGCGACGCAGCGTCAACACCGGGGTAAGATGGTTCGTGTGGCGCTGGTGGGCTATACGAACGTGGGGAAGAGCACGCTGATGAACCTGCTGAGTAAGAGTGAGGTCTTTGCGGAGAATAAGCTGTTTGCCACGCTGGATACTACGGTACGCAAAGTGACGATCGAGAACCTGCCGTTCCTCTTGAGCGATACGGTAGGGTTTATCCGGAAACTACCGCATCATTTGGTGGAGTCCTTCAAATCGACGCTGGATGAGGTGCGTGAGGCGGACTTGCTGATTCATGTGGTAGATATCAGCCATCCGAACTTCGAGGAGCAGTACGAGGTGGTGCAGCAGACGATTGCCGACATATGCAAAGAGGACAAACCGACGGTGGTGGTGTTCAACAAAGTGGACGCATTCACCTATGTGCCGAAAGAGGAGGATGACTTGACGCCGATCCAGCGGGAGAACTTGTCTTTGAATGATTTAGAGAAGAGTTGGATGGCGCGTTTGGGTGAAGATTGTATCTTTATCTCAGCGAAGAATAAGGAAAATATTGACGCGCTGCGCGCGCTGATGTACGATCGCATCAAGGCGATACATGTGCAGCGTTATCCGTATAATGATTTTCTTTTTCAAAACTACGACGTATGAGAAGTATTGACGAACAAGGTTATCATTTTGAAGAATGGCTGACTCCGGCGCAGATCGCGAAGGATGTACAGCAAGTAGCAGACCAGATCAGTGCGGACTATAAGGGCAAAGAACCGCTCTTTGTGATTGTGCTTAACGGTGCTTTTGTGTTTGCAGCCGATCTTATCCGAGGGTTGGATAAGGACATTCGTTGCGAAGAGACGTTTATCCGCGTCAGCTCGTATTACGGCATGCAGACGACCGGTCAGTTGCAATTCATCGTTCCGCTGCAGCAAGTAGTGGAGAATCGCGATGTGATCATTGTAGAGGACATCGTGGATACCGGTTTGACGATTCATCAGCTGAAGGCGCATCTGCGTGGACTCGGTGCATCATCCGTACGTGTCACTACGATGCTTTTCAAGCCCAATAAACTCGAATACGACGATGCAAAACCCGACTATATCGGCCGCGAAGTAACAGATGAATTCGTTATAGGCTGCGGTCTGGATTTCGATGGTTTCCGCCGCAATCTCGATGCCATCTATAAAGTCAAAGAAAATTGAAAATAATCGTGCGAAAGCTAAGAATTAACGACAATATTAACAATTTAACATTTAACACCATGAACGAAGAATTGAAAAAAGTAATGGAGGTTGCTGAGGTGTGGACCAAGGAGCCTTTTGATGCTGAGACTCGTGCTCAAGTGAAAGCGATGATGGAAGCAGAGGACAAGACCGAATTGATCGATGCTTTCTATCGTACGTTGGAATTCGGTACCGGCGGTCTGCGCGGTATCATGGGCCCGGGTACCAACCGCATGAACAAGTACATCGTAGCCATGGCAACCCAGGGTTACGCCAACTACATGCTGAAAGTGCAGAAAGAAGGCGGTTTCCAGAACGTACAGAACGGTCGCGTAGCGGTGGTGGTTGGTCATGACTGCCGTAACAACGGTCGTCTCTTCGCAGAGACCGTGGCAAACATCTTCTCGGCTAACGGCATCAAGGTGTATCTGTTCGAGAGCCTTCGTCCTACTCCGGAGTGTTCGTTTGCTATCCGTCACCTCAAATGTCAAGGCGGTGTGAACGTTACCGCTTCGCACAACCCCAAAGAGTATAACGGTTACAAGGCATACTGGGAGGATGGTTCTCAGGTGCTCCAACCGCATGATCAAGGTATCATCAACGAGGTGAATAAAGTAACCCTCGCTGACGTAAAATGGGAGGCTAACAAGGATCTCATCGAGATTATCGGAGGCGAGATGGACTACGATTACATGATGGCGGTTAAGAGCGTCATGATCGACCAAGACTCCATCCTGCGTCAGAAAGACCTCAATATCGTTTACACCCCGATGCACGGTGCAGGTCGTCAGATCGTTCCGATGTGTCTCCGCAGCTGGGGATTCCAGAACATCCACGTAGTACCCGAGCAGATGGTGATCGACGGTAACTTCCCGACGGTTGTTTCCCCGAACCCCGAGAACGCTGAGGCTATGACCCTCGGTATGAAACTCGGTACGAAGTTAGGCGCTGACCTCGTGATTGCTTCGGATCCGGATGCTGACCGTATCGCTATCGTTTGCCGTAACGACAAGGGCGAGTGGGTGATCATCAATGGTAACCAGACCAATATCATGTACCACTACTACATCATCAACAACATGAAACGTCTGGGCAAGCTGCGTCCGGATATGTATATCGTGAAGACCATCGTTACCTCGGAGTTGATTCGCAAGATTGCTGATGCGCAGGGTGTTACGCTGACCGACGAATATACCGGCTTTAAGTGGATTGCTAACCGCATCCGTATGTGGGAAGGCAAACGCAAATATATCGGTGGTGGTGAGGAGAGCTTCGGCTTCCTGCCGTACGACGCTGTTCGCGATAAATGCTCGCCTTCGGCTATCTGCTTGATCTGCGAGATCGCTGCGTATGCAAAAGACAACGGTATGACGCTGTACGACTACCTGCTTAAGATCTATGAGGACTATGGCTTCCAGAAAGAGACCACGATCAACGTCGTTCGTCCGGGTAAGACGGGTGCTGAGGAGATCGCACAGATGATGGTGGACTACCGTGCTAACGCTCCGAAGGAGATCGCCGGTGAGAAGGTTATCAAGATCAAAGACTTCAAGCTCCTCAAGCAACAAGAGCTCAAGGACGGCAAGTGGGTGGAGAGCCCGATCGAGATGCCGCTGAACGCTACGAGCAATGTACTCCAGTACTTCACCGAGGGTGGTCTGAAAGTCAGTGTTCGTCCGTCCGGTACCGAGCCGAAGATCAAGTTCTACTTCGAGATTCCGGTTAAGAGCGGCAAGCCGTTCACGGGTGCTGACTATGTTCGCTGCACCGCTGAGGCGGATGCCCGCGTTCCGGCCATCAAGGCTTCACTCGGTTTGTAACACGACCCAAGGAATAAAAGAAGGCTCGCACTTGCGAGCCTTCTTTTGTTAATCCTTAATGGGCACGTATTTCTTATTGGACACTTGCTTGTGTACAAACAGTCCGGGGAGAAGCGTCTCCATCGCGCCGTCGATACACGGTCCGAACAGATACAGCGGGAAGGGTTTCCATTCGTTGCGCTTCCACGATACCTCATACGCACGCGGGTGGATATCTACGGCCGTCGGGTTGCTCTTCGGCAGAAGCGTATTAGCCAGCGTCGTGAAGGTCTTCGCGTTCTTGGTCACGATCTTGTAAGGGATGTCATCTTCCTTATGAACCTGTACATGAAGCCCGTGATAGAGCATCTTGAAGGTACCGGATGCTTTCTCGCTGTTACCGGTGTACTGGGTCTCTAAATCATCCAACTGCAACTCGCATGTCATACCGACGAGTGGGCGAAGGAAGGTGTTCAGATAGTCTGCATTGATATTCGTAGCATGTAGCTTCATTCCGAAATCACACGCTTTGTTCATCGTCATGCTGAACGATGCTTTGGCTTGACCCTTCTGGATAGGACAGGTGCCCCCGGCGGTCATGATAGCGCCGCGTTTGTTAGTCACGTTATCTACGGCTGCCTGGATTCCTTTGAGATGCAGCTCACCACAATTGACATTCGTGCTGGCGTACTCGATATCGATCTTGTTGATATGTGCGTCAACATGGTTGATCATGAAGTGTGCGGGGATGGACATCAGTATCTCCTGCGGCATAGCGAACGGCTCTTTCGGCGCGTAGCGCTCATCGCGGAAGATATCCATCTTGCCCACCACCACTTTGATTTTGTCTAATGTGAAGTCCTTGGCCAGAGCTTTGCGAATCGGGTTAAGAGGGGACGTAGCCACGCTCTCTACGGTCATATCCATCCAGGTCACCGGCTCTTTGACCATGTCACCTAATTTCTTACGCGGCATCGTGTTGGCGATACGCGTGGTACCAATACGCAATGCGCCTTGGTCGCTATGCTCGATATCATTAGTCTCCAGACGCATCATGCCGTCAGGAAGAGTGACCGCTGCATGGCCCAGCGAGAAATCGTAAACGGAGTCGCAGTACGTGAAGACAGAGTCATATGCCAGATCATGTACCTCCAGCGAGCAATCATTGACCTCCAGATCCAGAGGCGTGCGGACGCTGTGCAGCTTGAAATCCGCATCCTTGAGGTGGAAAGCCATCAGTTTGAAGAAATCAAACTGGTTATTCGCTTTCTCCAGACCTTGGTCTTTGATTTGCGGGAAACAACGCTCCGGTTGGTTCTCATCCAGCCAAAGCTCTACTTGCGGGTGCTTGATACGTACGTCGCTGACAAGCAGACGTTTCTTCAACAGCAGCGTATAGAACACACGACCTACGTCCACGCGATCGACGTGTATATCGATGCCGGGAGCCATTTTATCTTTGCCTTCCTGCTCTCCGCGATACGAGAAATGCAGGTCTGTCACACTCGCTGTACCGCTGAGGAAACGCAGGTGTATGTCACCACAAGACGCTTCGCAACCCGGCAGGTCTGCCAGAGATTTGTCCACTTCGCGGTTTACCATGTACGAAACGATGATGTCCGCGCATAAGAATGCGATTCCTAAAATGGCGATGATTACGCCTAATGTGATTAGGGTGATTTTGCTACCTTTTTTCATGTGATTATAATTTGATTTGTTTGTAAGTATCGTTGATGACGAGGGACGCCAGGGTTAATCCGAATGCAGCGGTGACCTGCATGAGGCTGCCTCGTGTCTCACATTGTTGTGCTTGTTCGGTCGAGTAGACGCAACGTATTTTTTTGTTAGGATGGGTATTGAGCCGTTTCATCCGTGCCCGAACAGCTTTGGCGAGTGCATCGCCTTGGATGGACATCAACTCGCCGGTCGTGACCTGGGTCGGATCGAACCGCAGCGCAGCGCCCATGGAAGAGAAAATCTTCAGCGCGCGTACGCGTGACGCGTATAATATAAGGTCTGTCTTGTCCGGAACGCTGTCGATGGCATCGATGACGTAGTCATAATCCGCTAATTCTTTTTCCGCTAACCACTCGTTGTTAACCATCTCCGGAATAGCGGTGATCTCCGCTTCGGGATTAATGGATAGCAGCCGTTCGCGGAGCGCGAAGACCTTCGGCTGACCGAGCGTGGCGCGCGTAGCAGGCAGTTGACGATTGATATTGGACGGTTGTACCGTGTCGCCATCGACGATGGTCAGATGGGTCAGTCCGGTACGGATCAGACACTCTGCTGCCCATGAGCCTACGCCTCCGACACCGAAGATGATGACGCGTTTGGTGCGCAGGGCTTGCATAGCCTCTGCACCCAATAATACTTCGCTTCGAGAGAAGAAATCGTCCATAATTCTTCCTTTTCGCCTGCAAAAATACAAAAAAAATATCATTTATGCAAAAAAAATTGCTAAAAATTTGGTCAATTCAAAAAAAAGCAGTACTTTTGCACCCGCTTTTCGCTCAAAAAAGGCAAAAAGCAAGCCCAGGTGGCGGAATTGGTAGACGCGTTGGTCTCAAACACCAATGGGAAACCGTGCCGGTTCGATCCCGGCCCTGGGTACAAGAAAGGAGGTGAATAGCAATGATTATCGTTCCTGTTAAAGAAGGTGAGAATATCGAGCGCGCGATCAAGAAGTTCAAACGCAAATTCGATAAGACGGGTGTCGTAAAAGAGCTCCGTCGCCGTCAGCAGTTCGACAAACCGAGCGAGCTGAAACGTGTGAAGATGGCGCATGCTAAGTATGTGCAGTCGTTGCATGCTCACGACGATATGTAATTAGCTTATATCGCTCCAATTATGCGCTTCGATACGTAAAGTATCGAGGCGTCTTTTGTATATACGGTTCATCTCGTCCTCCAAGAGCGGATCCTGATCGAGAATGTCCTTCGCGGCTTGTCGTGCAAGTGCCACGAGCCGACCGTCGGTGGCGAGGTTGGCGATATGCAGGTCAAAAGGAGTACCGGACTGCAACGTTCCTTCCAAATCACCGGGTCCGCGTAACTGCAGATCTGCCTCCGCTATACGGAATCCGTCATTGGTCTCCACCATGATATTCATCCGCTTGCGGGTGTCGGTACTTATCTCATCATTGGTCAGCAGAATACAATAACTCTGGTCTCCGCCGCGACCTACGCGTCCGCGGAGCTGATGCAACTGGCTGAGTCCGAATCGTTCGGCATTCTGAATGACCATAACGGTTGCGTTGGGCACATTGACACCGACTTCGATTACGGTGGTGGCTACTAAGATCTGGGTCTCTCCGCTCGCAAAACGCTGCATCTGCAGGTCTTTGTCCGCCGCCTTCATCTGCCCGTGAACCATGGAGATGCGGTACTCGGGAAACGCTTCGCACAGTTTATTATAGCCGTTCTGCAGATCCTCTAAGTCCATGCTTTCATTCTCCTTGATGAGCGGATAAACGACATATATCTGCCGTCCGGCTTGGATCTGCTTAAGCAGGAAGGAGTATATCTGCGCCTGGCGTATGATGGAATAGTGGATGGTCTGTACCGGCTTGCGGCCCGGCGGTAGTTCATCGATGATGGATACATGCAAATCGCCGTAGACCGTCATTGCTAATGTGCGCGGGATAGGTGTCGCCGTCATGACGAGTATATGCGGCGGCATCTGGTTCTTAGTCCATAACTTAGCGCGTTGGGCGACTCCGAAGCGGTGCTGTTCGTCTATGACGACAAAACCGAGGTTGTTCCATTGTACCTTGTCCTCCAATAACGCGTGCGTACCTATTAATATATGTATCGTACCGTTCATCAGGCCGTTGTGAATCGGTACGCGGTTCTTGGTGGAGGTTGAACCGGTCAGCAACGCCACGTGTACGGCATCACCAAGGGGAGCCAGGAAGTTCTTTAGGGTCTCATAGTGTTGATTCGCAAGGATCTCCGTTGGCGCCATGATACAGGTCTGATACCCGTTGTCAACGGCGAGTAAGCAGCAGAGGAGTGCCACAAGTGTCTTACCCGAACCCACATCTCCTTGGAGAAGACGGTTCATCTGATGCCCCGACTTGAGATCATCGTGTATCTCGTGGATAACGCGTTTTTGAGCATTGGTCAGGTCGAACGGCAAGGCTTTGTATAATGCATGGAACCGACTTCCGACGAGGGGCATGGTGAAACCGGGATTCAGTTCCCGCCGTTTCATCTGGCGCAGGATCTGCAACTGCACGTAGAACAGTTCTTCAAACTTCAGCCTTGCCCGCGCGTTCTGCATGGAGAGGGAGTCTTTCGGAAAATGCACATTGATCAGCGCATCGGTGAGGTTCATCAGCCGGTATTGTTGGAGCACATCCATACCTATCGTATCCTGTACACCGTGTTTGAGATCCGGTAGCAGTCCGGCTATCATCATACGCATGGCCTTCGAGTTGATGCCATGCTTCTTCATTGTCTCCGTGGTGTTATAATAGGGTTCGAGACCCTGTGTCATCTCCGGCGTGACCTTTGACATCGGCGTCAGTTCCGGATGCACGAAGTTATAGATATGATTGAAGCGGGAAGGTTTACCGAAGAGCAGGTACTTGATTCCTCGTTGGAGTTTGACATATTGTACGCCGCGGAACCATACCAATTCGCATTGGTGCGTACCGTCGAAGAATGTTGCACTGAGTCGCTGCGCTTTGCCTATACCGACCGTGTGCCATTCGGTGACCTCTCCGATGATCTGAACGTACGTGTCCTCGTCATCCAGTTCGGCTATCTTGTAGAAACGACTGCGGTCGATATATTTGTACGGATATTGACGAACGAGATCGAGCGCGGTATTGACACCGAGCTCTTTACGAAGAATGTCGGCACGTTTGGCACCGACATTCTTACAATAGCTTATATCACTACAAGCCAGATCCACGATTATTGAAGCTTGAAGTTAACCGGAACCGTGTATTTTACACGAACGGCTTTACCACGTTGCTTACCCGGTTTCCATTTCGGCATCGACTTGATGACCCGAACGGCCTCTTTGTCCAGTGACGGGTCACCACCCGAACGAACAACCTCTACATCAACGATCGAACCGTCTTTGTTCACCACGAACTGGCAGATAACACGACCTTGGATACCGTTCTCCTGTGCGATAACCGGATACTTCACGTTCTCGCTCAAGTACTTGAACAGTGCTTGCTGTCCACCCGGGAACTCAGGCATCGACTCTACGATGACGAAGACTACTTCTTCTTCCTCTTCCTCTACCGGAGCCTCTACCGGCGCAGCGATAACCACTTCAGTTTCCTTGTCGTCCTCGGTGTTCACCTCGATCGACTCGGTCTCGACGTTATCCTCCACCACGTTCAGCACCTCAACCTCTTGTACAGCAGGGGGTGGAGGGGGAGGAGGAGTCTCTTGACTCGTCTGCTGGATATCGATTTCTTCCTCAATGAGGAAGTCCGTATCCTGTACTTCGTACTTCGTGACCTCTCTTTCGGTCCACTCCAGCGCCACAAAAACAAGGCTGAGCGTGAATACCAAACCCATCAATACATAGACGAGTTTGTCCTTCTCCAAGCTGGCTTTTTCAGATTTCTTTACTTGCATATCTTGTGTTTTTTAGGTCGTGATTATTAAAATCGGCTACAAAGATACTACTTTTTTGCGATTTGTGCAAATTTTTTAGATAAATTTTCGTAAAATAGTATATAATAAACTATTTTTTAGCCCTTTTTGTTTCAGTTTCTGTTTCCAAGACCGTGGTTTATAATCGTTGAGTAGTTCCGGAGTGATTAAGTTAGGGGCATTAAACTGATAGATTAGATTCATTCTTTTTGCGAACAAATAATCCTTTGCTTCTTGCTCCGAGTACCCCACTTTTCCCGAGAAGCACTCATCTAACCATTTCCACATGCGGCATCGCTCTTCGTGCAAGCGCAAGATGTCTTCGGCTTTCCGTGGCTGAGATACGGATACGTGATCTCTCCAAACCGCTGTTTTCTGAGGCAGATATGCCCATTGCGTTCGTTGATAAAATACACCGTATAGGGGATAGTCCAACCAAAGGAAATGCTGTGCCGTAATAGTGTCTAATAACTGGTAACTCAGCAGGTTGGCGCGGAAAACCACGGTGCAATTGGCAAAACCAGGAGAATCGATGCCGTACACCCCTTCTCTTTGTCCGAAAGTCCACGTCTTTTGACCGGACATAGTACGACCGTTCGTATGTACGAATCCTACCTCCGAGTGGCAGCGCAAGTAGTCGATTTGCAGTTGGAGCTTGTGTGAATCTGTCCAGTAGTCATCGCCGTCTAACATCGCGATATATTCGCAATCATCCGCTATAATACGGCGATAGAGGTCGATGGTATTGTTTGTCAAACCGGTATTGTTCTCTCTGCGAACATATATAATACGCTTGTCTTGTTGTGCATGGCGCTCGCATATAGCCTGCGTACCGTCAGACGATGCATCGTCCCCGATATAGATACGGATGGGCTCGTCGCACTTCTGGGCCAAAACACTTTCTATCGCTTGGGCGATGAAGGCTTCCTGATTATATGTCGTGATACAAACCGCTATCATCGCGAGATACGCTTGGACAACAAATAACAAAAGAGTATTTCTATAAATCCGGATAACATAATGCCTGCTGCAACCATGGAGATATTATGCCATACATATAAACCTGCCAGCGAAAGAAGCACACAACTGACGAATGCAATCACCTGATCAAGGGTGATATAATAATAACGATAGGCAGGAATAAACACAAAGTTCACATACGCCCCCACTACCAGATTAGTATAGATGGCGGTGCTCAGAATAATGGTTACAGGCACTGCTCCCAGCATCTCCATACCGCCGAGAACGAGCACAAGCGGATAACTCAACAAGGCTACCAGCACTGCAAAACTGATGCCGATCACACGCTCGTATTTCAAGATACGCCGTACCCTATTGGGCGTCGCATTATCCACCACTTCCGGGAAAAGAGCGCCGTTGATATTTTGGGTAAAGAATCTGGGAATCGTGACAATTTTCTCGGCCAGGTCGTAGATAGCTACCTCTCCGATTCCAAAACTGTGTTTGATAATCGCCTTGACTGCTAATGCTTTGAAACTGCTCGTAAGGGAAGTCGCAAAGAAAGGAGTGGAATCATGCAGTAGCACGCGCAACCTCGCCGTTGTAATACGCTGCAATCGGATTCCGTCCACGAAAAGGCATATATATGCAATCAGGGTGCCTAAAACGACAGAAGACATTACGATAAAAGCGTATACGCCTATATCCTCCGGCACATGCACTAACCATATTATCAGCGGAATAGTACTGAGCCGAAGCGCCAAGTTAATGTACGTAACGAACTTCATCTTCTTCAGTCCCTGAAAATACCATACAGGAAAGAGACTTGTGGCTACTAACTGAATGAACGTCATCAGACATAGCCGGAAGTGATTTTGCATAAACGGCACACAGTAAATACAAATCACGAACGCGATAACGCACAGTGCAATAAATCCCGACTTCAGCAGCAAGGCACTCGTCACCACTTTGCTTCGTTCAACAAGGTCGTTGCGCGCTTGTACAATCGCCTTGGCACATGGCGAATCGAACCCGTAGTCTATAACTGCCTGAAAAAAAGTAGCTATAGTAAATGCATAGATATATGCTCCGTACGCATCCTTGCCGGTCATGCGGATGACATACGGATAGATAATCAGTCCTATCAATGCACTGAATATACTGAGTGCTGTCATGAAGGAATAATTCTCCAACACGCGCGTCTCACGCAACCGCTGTAAAAAATGTATATTCATGGACGATAAGGACTCAATGCCTGCTCATAAATGCTTTTTAGTTTCTTGCCTATAGCCTCAGCGCTAAACCGGTCTGTATGCTCTTGGGGCTTGACGCTTGACGCCGGGCTCCACAAAATTGTTTCCATGAACTCGGCAAAGGTACCGGGTTTGTTTTGTGCGATCTCCTGCGGCACAAGGAGAGCTGCCAATTCATCGGCTATACCGACAGGAGTGGAGAGGATGGGTAAACCTGCTGCGGCGGCTTCCGCGAGGACGACGCCGTACGTCTCATAACGACTGGAGAGCACGAAGGCATCTGCACGGTGCATCTCGTCCGCCACTTCGCGCGGTGTCAACTCGCCTGTCCAACGCAGCAACCCTTCGGGAATGTCCAATTCATCCGCATAACGACGTACATCATTAAAATCGATACCCGTGCCGACGAGAACCAATTGCCAGTCTTGGCGTTTCTCAGAGAGCATCTTCGCTGCCCGCAAAAGTCCTTTTACATTCTTGGCTCTCTCGTCGAAACAGCTGACATGAAGGAGCGTCTTGACGCTTGACTCTTGGCTCTTGACTCTTGGCTGAAAGAAGAAATCGTCCACTACATTATCGATTTGTCTCCAATGTTCATTGTGCATCCCGCAGGTCTGCATGGCCTCGGCTTGCCGGTCACTGACAGTCAGAATCATGGATGCTTCTTCGGCGATATGTCGATAGAGTGCGCGTTTAATGCGAGACATCCGCATAAACTGCCCGTTTTCAGGTAAGTAGCCGCTCCAATGCTCGACGATGATGTATGGGATGTTTTTGCTATCCAACAAGGCTAAGGCCAGTAACCCCTGCTTCTGAATGACGTTCAGTTGTACGATGTCAGGTATCCATCCTGCGCGTTGGAGCAAGCGCCATTGACGCCATGTATCTTTTAGGTCTTGCGAATGGATCACGCGTACGTCCACTCCCTGCGCACGAACGGCCTCTACGTGCTTCTGTACGAAAAGACCGGACATCTCATCCTTCTTTGAAGGATACCAAGGAGTGAGGAAGAGAACTTTCATCAATGCATACCTATCTCGCGCAGCTTCTGAAACCAGATCGCGAGGCGGAAAATGGGTTTGTAATATTTCTCTACCGCGTAATAGGGCGTGGGCGTGGAAGCGAATTGTTTGTAGTGTTTGGCGGTTCCTTTGCTCATCGAACCCTCGAAATCAAACATCACATGTTTCTCCCGAGCCCGTTTCATGGCTTCGAGTACCAATAGCGCACCAGCACCGGAATCGGCATAGGTCGGGTCATAAGCGGGAATGAGGTAGTACATGTATGATTTATCCCATACAAGGAATGCTGCGGCATGTACATGACCGTCCGCATCGCATATACTAAGTATCTCGCATTGGTTGAAACGTTTCGCTTTGCGCTCTAAGACCAGAAGGAACTCGCGCGTGTAACTGATCTTACGTTTGCGCGCGGCGAGGCATTGCGTATGGAAACGGTAAAAGTCCTCGATGTCCATGTTCCGTTCGGCATGAAGGCTCAGCGCTTTCTGGAGCTGACGACGTTTATTCTTGCTGAAGGACTCAATCAGTTTATTGAGGTCGCTCAGATCATCCACACGGTATGTGACCCGCTCCTTCTTCTTGAAACCGAGCGCTTGGAGCGCATCGACACACAGACTGCCCGGCAGGAATTGCTGGTAGTAATAGGCGAGCCCCATGCCGTCCAACTGCTCTTTGATCTGGCGGCACACCTCGGCGGTCTTCCATTTGTCGGCCGTGATATCCGGCGTTACCCATATACCGCCGACGGGAGTCTGCTGAGGCATGAGGATGTATTTGTACCACAGGCGTTTCCTCAGCAGGTACGGCATCGCTCCGACGATGTTGCCCTCGCTGTCTTCCGCCAACAGGACATCCCATTCTTTGCCTGCACAGACGGCGTCCATCCACCAAGGCATCATGAACAACGGCACGTACTCCTGCGCCGCTGCCCATGCACTATATCGCTCTTTATTGGTCATCTGAATATTCCGTTAAAGAATCCGTTCTCTTCGGGGTTTGGTGCCTCTTGTGCGCCATCATTAGGCGCTTCTTGCGCATCATTGAGCGGCTCTGCCGCGCTCATTTCATCATTGTTCTTCCGGTAGATCTCCGGACGGTAAAGAATCTGAATGTTCTCTGCGATCACTTCGGTCTTACGGCGGATCTGACCGTCTTTCTCCCATGAGCGTGTTTTGAGTTTTCCTTCTACATACACTTTCATGCTCTTTCTGAGGTTCTGCTGAGCCCACTCGGCAAGGTTACGCCAGAGCACGATCGAGTGCCATTCCGTCACGTCCGGCACTTGGGTGCCGTTCTGCATAACATACCCGCGCTCCGTGGTCGCAAGATTAAATGTTGCAATTGCTACTCCTCTGTCCAAGTAACGTACTTCTGGATCTGCACCTACGTTACCAATCAAAATCACTTTGTTTACGCTTGACATACTAATTAGATTTATTTGTTTTGTGTGTTTGTTGTGTCTCGAAACCTTTGCGGGTGCAAAGGTACTGCTTTTTTTTGATATATGCAAATATTTTCGCTTTTTTTATATTCCCAAGATTTTTCCCAAGTCAAAAATTTGCATATCTCTGAAAAAAGCAGTACTTTTGCACCGGATTTCAAAAAACACGTACTATGAAAGCGAAGTTTTTACAGTGCATCAATGCTTTGTTAGAGGCAGCTATTATCGGGTTAATCGGTACTTCTTTCAGTAACTGTCGTACCAAGTATGGAGTACCTGAAATGGAATACGGATCACCTTATGCCACATATGAGGTGTCCGGTGCAATAACCGATGAAGAGGAGAAACCCGTCGCTAACATACGCGTAACCGTGCAAAACGATGGTTACCAAATATTACCGGAAGCGTATTCAGAGGAAGATGGGCTGTATTCCGCGAAAAATGACAGAGCGTTTCCTTTTTCCCGTGTCGAGATTATTGCGGAAGATACATCGGGCGTGTATTCCCCTGATACCGCACGTGTAGACGTACGGTATGATCGCACGGGAGTTTCCTCAAGTGACAATTGGAATGAAGGAAGCGCATCTATTCTACAAGATTTCCAATTGAAGAAGAAAAAATGAATCTGCGCCTCAAAATATCGTTGTGGTTAGAGAGTATACGGCGGCAGAATCTGAAAAAGATTCATCCGCTGCAGCAACTCTTCTGGGAGTCTACGTTACGTTGTAACGTTCATTGTCTGCATTGTGGAAGCGATTGTATTTCTTCCGTTCAGACACCGGATATGCCGGCAGCTGATTTTCTGAAAGTCATTGATACCGAAGTGACTCCGCATGTTGATCCGCATAAAGTGCTTGTCATCATCTCCGGCGGTGAGCCGTTGATGCGTAAGGACTTGGCGGATATCGGCCGGGCGCTATGCCAGCGCGGGTATCCCTGGGGTATGGTAACGAACGGTTTGGCACTGACGGAGAAAAAGTTCCGTGAGTTGCGTGCAGCAGGTCTGCGTTCTATCACGATTTCCTGTGATGGTCTTGAGAAAGATCATGTATGGCTTCGTCAGCATCCTTTGGCTTTTGAGGGAGCGGTGCGTGCTATCAAGTTATGCGCGGCAGAAAAGAAACTGGCTTGGGATGTGGTTACATGCGTTAATCAGCGTACGATTGATCATCTGTCGGAAATACGGGAGATGCTATGGGATTTGGGTGTACGTGACTGGCGTGTGTTCGGTATCGACCCTATGGGTCGTGCGGCCGATAATCCGGAGTTGATTTTGACGGATGAGCAGTTCGGGAAGCTGATGGATTTCATCGTTTCCGAACGTGAGGCGGGACGTCATGTGTCGTACTCGTGCGAGGGTTATTTAGGTACGTATGAAGGCCGCGTGCGCGATCATTTATATCAATGTTCGGCAGGTATCAGCGTGGCGTCTATTCTGATCGACGGTTCGATCTCAGCCTGTACGTCCATTCGCGGCAAGTACTATCAGGGAAATATCTACAAAGACTCGTTCTGGGATGTCTGGGAGAACGGTTTTCAGCCGTACCGTGACCGTTCCTGGATGAAGGAATTGGCGCCCTGCAAGGACTGCAAAGCGTTTTCGTTCTGCGAAGGGAACGGCATGCATCTCCGTCGTGAAGACGGCAGTCTCATGCTTTGCCATCTCCACCGGTTAGGACAAGACCGATAGATCGGTTCGAAGCTTACATCCTGTGCCATTCGGACAGCTTGAACCCGTGCTTCGTGACGTTTGTGCGGATGAACGGGTGTGAGAAAGAGTTGAAAGACGCGGCGACCGTGCCAAACGGTGTGACCGCGTTTGTTTTGTGCCCGGCAAATGATCCAAAAACCACATGCTTCAGCCTCTTTGAGGGTATTGACGCGGCAGGTATAACTTTGAATGAGAGGATTAGTAAAGATGATCTCGATGCAGTTAGGCGATTTTCGACTGCGCCGATGCACTATTTGTGCCCCCAAAGTGTTCTTGATGGTGAAAAATACCTCGTATAGAACGGGGTTTATGTGGTTGTTTCTTCTGTTCATTTTAGTGTTCGTAAGTATGGTGTTACAGGAGTGTGTATAAATCACGGGATATATACAAAGTATATATAGGGTGCAGGATGATGCGCTCCATCTCCTGTTTAAATCTGCTGCAAAGATACGAAAAGTTTTTGGAATATGCAAATTTTGCTGACCAAAAATATTAAAAAATGCAAAAAATGCGTTTATTCCTTTTTTCTTAGTTGGAAATCCTGTTTGACAACGAAAGAGCCTTCTGACCATTTTGTTTTAGTAGCTGGATCAACTACCACTTCCACACGTACCGAATCGGGTTCGTAGATGCCGGATGTGTCTCGGGCAACTATATCTATGGAATCAACGGTAGGGAAGTAGCCTTGCCGAATCAGGTAGTTGCCTTCTTTATCGGAATATTTCCCGCAGACCGGGCATCCTCGATATTTGACAGTCACTTCGACGTTTTCTATTGGTTCGTTCCCCTCGTTTGTTATTTCGCCGGATGCTTCAAATTCAAAATTGGGTTCATAAGGCGTCCCATAGCAAGCCGCAAAGGTGAAAGCGACGCCGGTAAGCATGCAGAGCTTAATGCACATACGGAGGATTTTATCCCACAACAATCGAGTTTTCATAGTTCCTGATCTTTTGAAATCCGGTGCAAAGGTACTACTTTTTTCGGAGATATGCAAATTTCTGACTTGGGAAAAAAGTTGGGAAAGAGCAAAAGAATTTGTGTATGTCGCAAAAATTATGTATCTTTGCAGCGTGAAATAATCATGAACAACAAACGGTACATAGTGTGGGCGCTATTGTTGTGTCTCCTTGCTTGCGGAAGACCGACTGCTGAAAAATATTATCAGCAAGGGCGTACTCATCGGGCACAAGGGGAAGCGGTAGCAGCGATGAATTCGTTCATAGCAGCCACGCGTGTGTGCTCGAACGAGTATGTGTTTATAGGTCGTTCGTACAGCAACATGGCCAACATGTGCCGGATAGGCGAGCGTCATGACTTGGCGTATACGTTGTACGGGCAATCGGCACAGCAGTTTCTGTCCGCCAAAGACAGCTTGCTTTTCGCCTATGCCCTGAATAATATGGCATGGGAGCAAGCGGTACAAGGAAATAAACAGGCGGCTGAGACACTAGTTGATTCGGCGGTTTTTGTATGTTCTGACATCGCGGTTGTTTGCAAAACGATAGAGACTCGGGCGGCTGCTTGCCTGTATGCAGGAGAGTATGATTCCGTGCTTAGTTATCTGCAAAAAGTTCCGATGAAATCGGGAGATCTTATCTATTGTTCGATTCTGCGAGCTCAGGCATTTACATTGCTCGGACAATGCGATTCGGCTTTGTCGTATGCCCGCCAAATAGCGGTTCAAACGGATAATCCGCGCTATCTGGACGATGCCTATTATATCTTGATACATTGCGACAGCTGTGCCGATGCAGATGAGGTGCGAGATCTGGCGACAATTCGCACCGACATACATCGCTCGCTGGAGCGGAATAATCCGGAATGGACGCAAGCGATGTTGTTGGCAGAGGAATCTTTAGCGGCTCCAAAAAGTCCGATAAAATCGGTTGTTTTTGCTCTTTTAGCGATTGCCTTTCTGTTGATAATATGGATGATATATTCGTTTGTATCCCGCAAGCGAAGACAGAGGACGGCCGAAGAGGAGCTGGAGCGACAATGTGTGCTGTTGTGTAATAGCGCAGATATTAAAAACGAATTAAAATGGGATGATTATACGCAGTTCTGTGATGTATGTAATAAACGTTTGTTAGGAATCGCCGAGGAACTGCAGATGCGCGGATTAAACGAACGGGAGGTGAGACGGAGCGTCCTATTTATGATCGGTCTTTCGTATGCTGAGATAGCCGATATTCTCTATCGTGCGGAAAGCGGGATAGGAAAGGATAAGTATAGTATAGCAAAACGCTTAGGTGTCAGCGTCAAAGAGTTGCAAAACACCCTGAAGGAGATGGCGTGTAAAAAAGAAAATGCGTAAATGGATGGTTTACATAGGTTTGTTGTTTAGCGCTTGTCTAATGGCATCGCAGAACACGATCCAGATTCCGCTTTACATGTCGGAGTTCCGCGGTTTGCCTGCCGATAACCCAACGGGAAGTACGCCAGATCCGACTGATCCGACGCAGTTTCGCGCATCGCTCACAGGCAACACGCTTACGATAGAAACGCAGGTAGGTGAGGTATCGTATGTGGTTGTGACGGAGACGCAAAGTGAGCGTAACAATGAAGATTATTTCTTCGGCTTGAGTGATGGTGTCATTACTTGTCCAATCACGCGGCAGGGGCATTATACGATTTATATCGGTCATTGGAAGACGGATTTCAAAGGCGACATATATGTGTACGATTTGAGTATCTGGGATTTGTGTGGCCGGCTTGTCCAGAATCAAACGATTGATGTGCCGGCTTTAAATCCGGGCAGTTATGCGATCTATCTTAGGACTACCTTAGGTAAAACCAGTTCCAAAATACGCAAACTATGAAAAGATATATCTTATATTGGATGATTCTAGTCGTCTGCACGCTTAGCGGATGCGCAAAGAGCGACCATGAACCTAATCTTCCTTCTTCTCATGAGTTTGAAGGTGCGCCCAGATTGGTGATCTGCGGACAGGTTCAGAACGAGTCGGGAGAAGCGTTGGAAGGCATCTATGTTGCCGTGTATGGCGTGCGGACAGAAAACGAAAATGATCTGGCTGGTTATAACTACGCGTTGACGGATACTGCCGGAGAATACACGATCATGCGTTACCGCGGTCGAGAGACGCCTTCTTCGATAACCGTAGTGGTGACCGATCCGTATGAAGTGTATAGTGCACAGGACGAAGACTTTGATGTCCGCTACGATTCGGGTGGTAACGGCTTCGTTACTGCAGATTTTGTGCTAAAAGCGCAATAAAAAAGAATATATTTCTTTGTAGTATCTTCGGACGCCGCCTTGGCTCGCTCGTCGTTTCACTCTGTCTATCCGAATGGCCTTAGGCTCTTTAATAATCGCGAAATTATATTTCGTCCGACAAAAAAATGCGCAAAAACTTGCATATATGCAATTTTTGTAGTATCTTTGCAGCCGGAATTGAAATGAGCAACAATTTACATATTATGAAACACACATTTCTTTGGGTAGCAGCGCTGCTGCTGACGTTTAGCGCTTCGATGAGCGCAGGGAACAAGAAACAGGCTGCGGACGAGAACCTGAGCAAGGGTCAGTATGTCCGCTGTATCGCTTTCTACAATCTGGAGAACCTCTTCGACACGATCCATGACGAGGGTAAGAACGACTACGAGTACTTGCCGGACGGCGGTATGAAATGGACGTCGATGAAGTACGAGAACAAGATCAAGCGGATGGGTTATGCGGTAGCTCAGCTCGGTACGGATTATGATCCGCGCGGTGCGGCATGTATCGGTGTGGCCGAGGTGGAGAATATCGGCTGTTTGTATGACCTGTGCGCAGAGACGAACAGTAAGTACGGTCGTCGTCTGAAACCGATTCTGTTGGAAGGTCCGGACCGCCGTGGTGTCGATGTAGGCTTCCTCTATGACACGGTACTCTTCAAGCCGTCGAAGGTGGCAGGTTATGAGCTGAAAGCCCATTATGCGGATGGCGGTGTGATCAAGACCCGTCTGCAGTTGCTCGTTTCGGGTTATCTGATGGGTGACGGTAAGCCGGAGAAGATCCATATGATCACGAACCACTGGCCGAGCCGTTACGGCGGTGAGTTGTCGAGCCGTCCCGGTCGTGACACGGCAGCGATGCTGACGATGCAGATCTGCGACTCGATCTATATGAAAGAGCCGAACGCGAAGATCATCATCATGGGTGACTTGAACGACGACCCGGATAACCACAGCTGCAAGGATGTGATCAAAGCACGCAAGAAACCGCAGCAGGTTGAGCCGAAGGGCTGGTACAACACGATGTGGATCCACTTGGCTAACGGTACCGGTACGCTGTACTATAACGGCGGATGGAACCTGTTCGACCAGATCATCATCTCCGAGCCGTTGCTCAACGAAGACAAGGAGAGCGGCAGATGGGCATATTGGAAATCGCAGGTGTTCAACAAACCGTTCCTGACAGTTCAAGAGGGTAAGGACAAAGGTGCTCCGCTGCGTACGCACAAAGCCGGCGTTTGGCAGAACGGTTACGGAGACCACTTCCCGACGATGATTTATCTGATTCGCAAGAAAGAGTAATACTATGCAATTACGGAGAGAATCGGCGCCTATTCAGTTGCGTAACTACGGACGAATAGTGCAAGATATGATCGCTTATGCCTCCACCCTTCCCAACGGGAAGGATCGGGATGCGCTCGAGGTGTACATCGCGCAGTGTATGCGTCAACGCAATCTCGTTTGGAACCGCGATCAGGAATCCGGCATGGGGCGTATCAAAGAAGATATCATCCGTTTGTCGGACGGTAAGTTGCGCTGCGAGTCAAAGGCTTTTGAGCAGTTGCTGGCGCAGCCTAATGCGCAAAACAAGAGTGCAAAGAAAAACAAAAAATAATGGAAAACAATTATCGGTTTAAGATTTTTGCCGGCTCGAAGGGTCAGGCTCTGGCGCAACGCGTATGCGAAGAGTTGGGCTGCCAGTTCGGCAAAGTGCGTGTCGATCGTTTCTCCGACGGCGAGTTCTGTGCTTACTTCGAAGAGTCCGTTCGTGGTCAAAACGTGTATTTGGTTCAGTCCACTTGCCCGTCGAGTGACAATCTCATGGAGTTGTTGCTGATGATCGACGCCGCCAAGCGTGCGAGTGCTTCCAAAGTGATTGCGGTCATTCCGTATTTCGGTTGGGCGCGTCAGGATCGTAAAGACAAACCGCGTGTGTCGATCGGCGCTAAGTTAGTAGCGAACATGCTGCAGACCGCCGGCGCAGACCGCGTGATCACCGTTGATCTGCATGCCGATCAGATTCAGGGATTCTTCGATATTCCGGTCGATCATATCTACGGATCGAATGTGCTGGCACCGTACGTGGCTTCGCTTAATTTGAAAAAACTGATTGTTGCATCGCCGGACGTGGGTGGTTCAAAGCGCGCGTCTAATTTCTCGAAGAAACTGCATCTTCTGACGGATCGCGAGGTGCCGATGGTCATCTGCTACAAGAACCGTCCCGATTTCAATAAAGTGTCCGAAATCAAAGTGCTGGGAGACGTGTATGGCAAGGACGTTGTTATCTTCGACGATATTGCTGACACCGCCGGTACACTCTGCAAGGCTGCTGAGGTGATGAAAGAAGGAGGAGCCAAGTCCGTTCGGGCGGTGGTGACGCACGCCGTGTTGAGCGGTAATGCCTGCCAACGTATCGAGGAGTCGGCACTGGAGGAACTGGTTTGCACCGATTCGATACCTGTGGATCCGAGTTGTTGTTCTAAACTGCATATAGAGAGTCTTGCTGTACCTATCGCGCACACGATCCGTGCGATCCAGAATCACACTTCGATCAGCGAGACGAATATACGATGATGAGAAGAAATATATTACTAGGCGCCCTAGGTATCCTGGGAGTCCTAGGTATCCTAGTGTCCTGTTCCAAGAAAGCGGCCGTGATAGAGCGGCCGGCTTTCAACTCCGACAGTGCGTATGTGTATATAGAGCGCCAGATGGCCTTTGGTCCGCGTGTGCCGAACAGCGAGGCGCATACGCAGTGTGCCGTGTGGCTGATCGAGCAACTGCGTGCTTTCGGAGCGGAGGTCGAGTTACAGAAAGGCTTCATGCCGGACTATCGCGGGAACAACCAGCAGATATATAATATCATAGGGCATTTCTATACCGAAGAGACGAAAGACCGTCCGCGTATCCTGCTGGGTGCGCACTATGACACACGTCCGTGGTGCGACGAGGAAGAAGACTACAATGACCGCTTCTACAATGTGCCCGGTGCGAACGACGGCGCGAGTGGTGTAGGTGTGTTGCTCGAGGTGGCTCGTCAGTTAGGACTGCGTATGGCTGATTCGACCTTTACGATGCCGGTGGATATTATCTTCTTTGACTGCGAAGACATGGGCACACCGCGTGTCTATACCGGTCTGGAGCGCGAAGATACATGGTGCTTGGGTAGTCAGTTATGGGCCACCCATTATATGCAGAAGATGAATCCCCAATACCGCTTTGGTATCATCCTCGATATGATTGGAGCACCGGATGCTACGTTCCCCAGAGAGATGTACTCCACCCAGTATGCCGCCAATTATCAGCAGCAGATCTGGCACTCGGCCGAGCAGTTAGGTTACGGCGCGATGTTCAACAACCAGCAGTCGTACCCGATCACAGACGATCATTATTACATCAATTATATCGCCGGCATCCCCTGCGTAGACGTGATCCACTATGATATCCGCAATGCGACGGGTTTCCCGTGGTGGTGGCATACACGCAATGACGACATGAGTAACATCAGTAAAGCCACGCTACAGGCAGTCGGCGAAGTGGTGATGAGTCAGTTATAAGGAATGAAAGAGTTATTGAGAATAAAAGACTTGCACGCTTCGATAGGCGGCAAAGAGATATTGAAAGGCGTTAACCTCGTGATTAACGAAGGCGAGGTGCATGCCATCATGGGACCAAACGGAGCAGGTAAGAGTACCTTGAGTGCGGTCTTGACCGGTAACCCTGCGTACGAGGTGACGGCAGGCGAAGTATGGTTGAAAGGCGAGAACCTGTTAGCGATGGAACCGGAGGTTCGCGCACGCGCAGGCGTGTTCCTTTCTTTTCAATATCCCGTTGAGATTCCGGGCGTCAGTATGACCAATTTTATGCGCACTGCCCTCAATGAGAAACGGGCGTATGAAGGCAAAGAACCGCTGAGTGCGAAGGAGTTTTTGGGGTTAATGCGTGAGAAGAAGCAACTGCTGGAGTTGCCGGACAAACTGAATAACCGCTCGGTCAACGAAGGCTTCTCCGGAGGAGAAAAGAAGAAAAACGAGATCTTCCAGATGGCGATGTTAGAACCTTGTCTGGCCATCCTCGATGAGACCGACTCCGGCCTGGATATTGATGCGCTGCGTATCGTAGCGGAAGGCGTCAACCGTCTCAAGACCCCGCAGAACGCATCGATCGTCATCACCCACTATCAGCGTCTGCTTGATTATATCGTGCCGGATTTTGTGCATGTACTGGCAGACGGTAAGATCGTGAAGACCGGCGACAAGACGCTGGCACTCGAACTCGAAGAGAAAGGATATGAGGGTCTCCAAGGGTGACATATTCGAGCGGGTCTTTGTCAATGAGCCGGAGGTCGATTTGAAAATCGAGCAGGAGGTCGGTTCGCGCGTGAAGATCGTGGTGGTCAATTTTGCCCCGGGCACGAACCGCATCGCCATCGAACAACTCGGCGAGGGCTGTGAGACGGAGATATACGCGCTTGCGTATCTGCATCACGATGAAGCAGTCACGACCGAGACGCATGTGAAGCATGCCGTGGGTGGCGGCACATCGAATCAGTTGATTAAGTTCGTGCTGGATGACCAAAGCCGCGGACGGTTTATCGGCGATCTGAAGATCGTGAAGGATGCCCAGCAGACCGAAGCGCATCAGACGAATCGCAATCTGCTGTTGAGTGAGGAGGCCGAGATGCGTACCCAACCGCAGTTGGAGATTTATGCGGACGATGTGAAAGCTACGCATGGAGCCTCCACCGGACAACTCGATGAGTCAGCCCTTTTCTACATGCAGCAACGCGGCATCGACAAACAAAAAGCGCGCCAACTCTTGGTTAACGCGTTTATGAAAGATGTCCTCAATACGATTTCCGATGAAGCCCTTCGCGAGCAACTACTGAACGCGATTGATGGCGTAGTCGAGTAGAGCTAAGAGGCTGCTTTTTTCTGGACTGTCACGGAAGATACTCAAGGCTTCCGTGGCTTGTTTTTTATAACTCAGCATTTTCTGTACGGCGTACTCGTCTCCATGGAAACGTAGCACGAAGGACTTGATTTCTTCGAGGATCCGTGTCTCTTCTTCCTGAGGGATGGATGCCTCGCAGATGCGTTCCCCTTTCTTGCGGATCTCTGCCGCCTCTTCTTGTGGGGCGCGGCGCAGCGCTTCGATGAGCGGCAACGTCACTTTGCCGTCCCTTAGATCACTCATCGTCGGTTTGCCTAACTCCTCGAGATCGCTATAGTCGAAGATATCATCTTTGATCTGGAAGCATAGTCCGAGCAGACGCCCGTACTCGCGCAGTGCCGTGCGTTGACGAGGGGTACAACCGGCACTCTCCGCACCGGCTTCCGCGCAGGCTTGGAAGAGTTGTGCGGTCTTCTGGTCGATGACCCGCATATAGCGCTCTTCGTCGATCCACATCGACTGCCCGAAATGCAGTTGCAGCATCTCTCCGCTGCTGAGGTTGCGTCCTAAGTTAGAGACGATCTCCAGAATACGGATGTTGCGCACTTCCGCCACGAGTCCGATCACTTTGGCGAGCATATAATCGCCGGTCAAGACTGCCACTTTATTGCTCCACTGCGTATGTATGGCAGGTTGCCCGCGTCGGGTGTCCGAGCTATCAACGACGTCGTCATGCACGAGGCTGGCGTTATGCAGCATCTCCAGAGCTACCGCTGCGCGCAGGGTCTTGTCTGTGATAGGATTGCATAATTGGGCGCATAACAATACAATCAGCGGCCGCAGCTGTTTGCCGCTGCGTGCCGCGATGTATTGGAGTACGGTTTGTTGCAAACGTTCGTCGGCCTGCATGCAATCATGCATCAGCCGTTCGTACCGTTTCCATTCCGCCTCAACAGGTCTTTTTATGTCTGCTAAACCAGCCATCGGCTGTGGGTGAATGGCTTAACGAACGCGCTCGCAGTAGGAACCGTCACGGGTGTCTACGCGAACGATCTCGCCCTCGTTGATGAACAACGGTACACGGATCTCAGCGCCGGTCTCCAAGGTAGCCGGTTTGAGCGTGTTGGTAGCGGTGTCGCCCTTCAGACCCGGCTCGGTGTAGGTGATCTGCAACTCTACCTTTGTCGGCAGTTCAGCGAACAGGATGGTGTCGCTGGTAGCATCGGAAACCACCTCAACGGTCATACCCTCTTTGAGGAAGTCCACACCCGTGATGAGGTCATGAGCGATAGGCACTTGCTCAAAAGTCTCGTTGTTCATGAAGATATAGTCTGCACCTTCCTTGTAAAGGAACTGATACGGACGACGCTCAACGCGTACATCTTCCAGTTTCTCACCGATGTTGAAGCGGCGCTCCAGAACGCGACCGTCTACTACATCTTTGAACTTAACACGCATAATCGTGTTACCTTTACCCGGCTTAACGTGCAAAAACTCAATTACAAAATACAGACGGCCGTCCATGCGAATGCATACGCCGTTTTTGATGTCTTGACTGTTTATCATACTAGTATAAAATTATATATTTTCGAAAAATCGGTGCAAAAGTACTAAAAAATTTGCATATATGCAAGAATTTTTGTAATTTTGTGCCCTAATTCGATAAAATGCTATGAATACATTACAAGAATTCTTCGGTGAATTTGATATATGGCAAGTGCTGTCGTCCTTTATCTTCCTGATAGCCATTATTGACCCGTTCGGCAATATTCCCATCACCATAGCGATGGAGCAGCGGGGCATTAAGATACATGCCGGAAAAGTATGTATCGCGAGTCTCATTATTCTGATGGCCTTCTTGTTCTTAGGCGAATGGATACTCAAAGTCTTCGGCGTGCAAATCGAGTATTTCGCGATTGCCGGTGGTTTTGTCATCTTCCTGATGGCGCTGGAGATGGTTTTGGATATCGTGATTTTCCAGAATGACAAGTTAGAAGGCGAAGTGGGATCGGGTAGTGCGATCGTTCCCTTGGCTTTCCCGATGTACGCGGGACCCGGTGCATTTACGGCGCTTTTGGCCATCACGGCGGAATACAGTACGGGCAATCTGTGTATCGCGTTGATATTGTGTATGATCACGCTGTATCTGGTGCTGATAGGTACCAATTGGTTAACGAAGTACCTGGGTAATACAGCGTTGTATATCATTCGCAAGTTCTTCGGCATCATCGTATTGGCGATTGCTTGCAAGTTGATGTTTGGTAATCTGGCAATAATATTTTAATCGAACAAGATATGAAAAGTTTTAGTGAAATGACCATCGCGTTGGCAAGTGACCACGCAGGTTTTGCGCTCAAGCAGAAAGTACAGTTGTTCTTGGAGGATAACGGTGCTAAAGTAAAGGATTTTGGTTGCTACAGCTCCGAGAGTTGTGACTATCCTGACTTTGCGCACCCTCTGGCAGAAGCCGTTGAGAAGGGTGAGTTTGAGTTTGGTATTGTTATCTGCTCGACCGGTAACGGTATCTGCATGACGGCGAACAAACACCAGGGTATCCGTGCTGCATTGTGCTGGGAACCCCGATTGGCTGAATTGGCTCGTGCACACAACAATGCGAATGTATTGGGTCTGCCGGCTAATTTCGTTTCCGCTGTTCAAGCACTGGATATCGTTCGTACCTTCTTCCAAACGGATTTTGAAGGCGAGCGCCACGAGCGTCGTATCAACAAGATTGCGATCCATTAAATATATAGGTTCGCGCGTGCGCAACGCTTGGCGTTGCTGCGTTAGTTATGCACTGAGCCTCTTTGGCTCGGTGCGTATCGTTCATAGGCCTATGTTTGTCTCCGTCGAACCCGCGGCTATCTGTCAGTTACACTGTCCGGAGTGTCCGGTGGGTATGCGTAAGGGAGAACGATTAGCGGATAGAGTTGAGCGGTTTATGTCACGCGAAGTGTGGGAGCGGGTCTTGGAGCAGATCGCTCCTTATGCACACACGGTGCAGTTCTATTTTCAAGGCGAACCTCTCCTTCACAAGGACCTGCCGCAGATGATTCGCGAGGCGCACGAGCGAGGACTCTATACGATTGTGAGCACGAACGCGCAGGCGTTGACGATGGAGATGGCGGAGGAGCTGATAAAGGCAGGTTTGAGTAAGATTATCGTATCGATGGATGGTCTGACAGAAGAGACCTACGCGGCGTATCGCGTGGGGGGAAGTTTGGAACAATGTATGCATGCCTTGTCTTGGTTGAGGGAAGCCAAAGAACGTTTGCGCGGAGGAACGACTATTGAGTTACAATGCCTGCGTCTGCGCTCGAACGAGCACGAATGGCGAGAGTTTATGAAGCGTTATAAGGCATTCGGAGCGGACAGGCTGGTGTTTAAAACCGCGCAGTTGTACGACTATTCGGATGGTCATCCGCTGATGCCTTCGGACGAACGGTATAGCCGTTATACGAAGGGAGTGGACGGACATTATCACCGCAAACCGATAGGACGTGGTTGTTTGCGTGTATGGAGCGGTGTGGTGATCACGACTACCGGAGAGGTCTTGCCGTGCTGTTATGACAAAGCCCACGCATATGCATATGGGAATATAATGAAAGAGTCATTGGAGACTCTCTTTGGTAATGAGCGGGCGCTCGCTTTCCGCAAAGCCGCGCTCCAACAAAGTCCGGATATATGCAAACAATGTTGGAAATAAAGACATTTGAGTTTGGTCCTTTTGCAACCAATATGTACATCGTATCGGACGAGGCGGGCAATGCCCTGCTGATCGATCCGGCGTGCTCGAATTCGTACGAGCAGCAGACGCTCTATCGCTACGTGCAAGAGAATCATCTGAACATTCAGGCGATCATCGCTACGCATGGTCATCTGGATCATTTATGGGGTGCTAAATGGGCATGCGAGCAGTGGCATACGCCTGTGATGATGCATGAGGCGGATATCCCCATGGCGCAAGCGATGCAGCAGCAATATAATTTATTCGGTATCCGTGCCACGGCAGAGTCCTTTCCCATAGAACCGCTACCGGAATCCATTCCTTTCTTTCAGGTGCTTCACACCCCCGGACACACTCCGGGTTCGATATGTCTCTATCGCTCGGAAGAAGGGCTTTTGCTATCGGGCGACACCCTTTTTCGGATGGGGTACGGTCGAACCGATCTACCGGGTGGTCATATGGGCCAATTGATGGAATCTCTTGAGAGACTTTTTACGTTACCTTCCAACGTACGCGTTTATCCCGGTCATGGTGATTCCACCACGATCGGTGCAGAAAATAATAGGTGGTAATATGTAGAAAAATTGACAAAAAAGGTAGAAAAGCGTGCAAAGTGGCATATACATTTGTATATGTCATTTTTTTTTATTACCTTTGCAGTCGCAATATGCGACAAATCATTTAACACGATAAATTCTATCTTATGAAAGCTTTCATGGACAAAGATTTCCTGCTGCAAACAGCGACGGCGCAGGAGTTGTATCACAATCATGCGGCCAAGATGCCGATCATCGATTATCACTGTCACTTAATCCCCCAGATGGTTGCAGAGAACAAACGTTTTGAGTCGATCGCACAGATCTGGCTCATGGGTGACCACTACAAATGGCGCGCGATGCGTTCCAACGGTGTGGATGAGCGTTATTGCACCGGTAAGGATACCAGCGATTGGGAGAAATTTGAGAAATGGGCAGAGACCGTTCCTTACACTTTCCGCAACCCGCTCTATCACTGGACGCATTTGGAGTTGAAGACCGCTTTTGGTATCGAGGAGCGTCTGAATCCCGAGACCGCACGTGCTATCTATGACAAGTGCAACGACCTGATCGCGAACGATCCGAAGTTCTGTCCGCAAGGTCTGATGAAGCACTACCACGTGGAGCTCGTTTGCACAACCGATGATCCGGCTGATAGTCTGGAGTGGCATAAGATGCTGAAGGATGATCCGAAGGCAGAGGTTCGTATGTTGCCTACTTGGCGTCCGGATGCCGGTATGAATATCGAGGCGGCTACATGGAAGGCATATATTGAGAAACTCGCGCAAGTAGCAGGCATGGAGATTCGTAATTTTGCAGATTTGGTAGCGGCGCTGCAGAAACGTCATGACTTCTTTGAGTCGATGGGTTGCCGTCTTTCTGATCACGGTATCGAGGAGTTCTACGATGAGCCGTACACCGATGCAGAGATTAATGCGATCTTCGAGAAAGCGTTAGCAGGCAAGGCACTCTCCGCATACGAGATCCGTCAGTACAAGCACGCTTATCTGCATGCACAAGCTGAGATGGACTACGCTTCGGGTTGGACGCAGCAGTACCACTACGGTGCGATTCGTAATAACAACAGCAAGATGTTCGCTCAACTCGGCGCAGACACCGGTTTCGACTCCATCGGTGAGTTCACGACCGCAAAAGCGATGAGTCATTTCCTGGATGAGATGAACAGCGAAGGACACTTGGCTAAGACCATTCTCTATAACCTCAACCCGTGCGCCAATGAGGTGATCGCTACCATGCTGGGTAACTTCCAAGATGGCTCTGTTCCCGGTAAGATCCAGTTCGGTTCCGGCTGGTGGTTCCTCGATCAGAAAGATGGCATGGAGAAGCAGATGATGGCTTTGAGTAACCTCGGTCTGTTGAGCCGCCTCGTAGGTATGTTAACCGACAGCCGTTCGTTCCTCAGTTATCCGCGTCACGAGTATTTCCGTCGTACGCTGTGTAACATCCTCGGCAATGACATCGAGAACGGCATGATTCCGTACACCGGCTACGAGAAAGCCCGCGTGCAACAGATGGTAGAGGATATTTGTTATAATAATGCAAAGAATTATTTTAAATTTTAAATACTATGGCTAAAATTATTACGTTGGGCGAGATCATGCTTCGCCTGAGTCCGGAAGGACAAGATCGTTTCATTCAGTCTGATCATTTCCGTATCATCCCCGGTGGTGGTGAGGCAAATGTAGCTATCTCGTGCGCTAACTATGGTCACGAGGCGTATCTGGTTACCAAACTGCCGAAACACGAGATCGGTCAGATTGCTGTTAACTCGCTACGTCGTTATGGTGTGAAGGACGATTATATCGTTCGTGGCGGTGACCGCGTAGGTCTGTACTACTGCGAGACCGGTGCTTCTATGCGTCCGTCGAAGGTTATCTACGACCGCGCTCACAGTGCGATTGCTGAGGCTGATCCGAAGGATTTTGACTTCGACAAGATCATGGAAGGTGCCGCTTGGTTCCACTGGAGCGGTATCACTCCGGCTATCTCGGACAAGGCCGCTGAGATCACGAAGCTGGCTTGCGAGGCTGCGAAACGTCACGGCGTTTGCGTATCTGTTGACCTGAACTTCCGTAAGAAACTGTGGACCAGCGAGAAAGCTATCTCGATCATGCGTCCGTTGATGAAGTATGTCGATGTATGTATCGGTAACGAGGAGGACGCAGAGCTCTGTCTCGGCTTCAAGCCCGATGCAGATGTAGAAGGCGGTGAGACCAATGCCGAAGGTTACAAAGGAATCTTCGAGCAGATGATGAAAGAGTTCGGCTTCAAGTATGTCGTTTCGACCCTCCGTGAGTCCTTCAGCGCAACGTTCAACGGCTGGAAGGCAATGATCTACAACGGCAAGGAGTTCTACCAGAGCAAGCGCTACGAGATCAACCCGATCATCGACCGCGTAGGTGGTGGTGACAGCTTCTCCGGCGGTTTGATTCACGGCATGCTCAAGTATCCGGACAACCAAGGTGCAGCCCTTGAATTCGCAGTTGCTGCTTCGGCTCTCAAGCACACCATCAACGGTGACTACAACCTCGTCAGCGAGGATGAAGTTCTGAGCCTTGCAGGTGGTAACGCAAACGGACGTGTTCAACGCTAAACAACGACAACAATGGCAAAGTTCGATAAGTTTCAGGTGATGGCCAAGATTGCGGCTGCACCGATGGTTCCTGTTTTCTACCACAAGGATGTGGAAGTTTGCAAGAATGTGATTAAGGCTTGTTACGAAGGTGGCGTACGTGCTTTCGAGTTCACGAACCGTGGTGATTTCGCACACGAGGTATTCGGCGAACTGAGCAAGTGGGTAGCTGTTGAGTGCCCGGAATTGGCCCTCGGTATCGGTAGCGTCGTAGATGCTCCGACAGCTGCGCTGTACCTGCAGTTAGGTGCTAACTTCGTAGTAGGTCCGTTGTTCAACAAAGATATCGCCGTTGTCTGCAACCGTCGTTGTGTGACCTATTGTCCGGGTTGTTTGACTCCGAGTGAGATCGGTCTGGCTCAAGAGGTTGGTTGTGACTTCACAAAGGTGTTCCCGGGTGATGTAGTAGGTCCGAACCTCGTGAAGGGTCTGATGGCTCCGATGCCGTGGTCGAAGATCATGGTTACCGGTGGTGTGGCTCCGGAGAAAGAGAACCTCGAGAAGTGGTTCGCAGCAGGCGTATATTGCGTAGGTATGGGTAGCAAGCTCTTCCCGTCCGACAAGGTAAAAGCCGGCGACTGGAAGTACGTAACCGACAAGTGCAAAGAGTGTTTTGAAATCATCGCGGCTTGCCGCAAATAATGAGAAATTATGAATGACGTTAAGAAAGCTGTCATGACCAACTGGCGTTGGGTCATGTGTGCGATGCTCTTCTTCGCCACTACGGTCAATTATATGGACCGCCAAGTGCTGTCCCTGACCTTCAAAGAGTTCATTCAACCCGAGTTCCACTGGACGGACTCCGATTACGGAACGATCACTGGTGTGTTCTCGATTGCCTATGCTATCTTCTGCCTATTCGCCGGTAAGTTCATCGACTGGATGGGTACGAAGAGAGGTTACCTCTGGGCGATTGTGATCTGGTCGTTGGGTGCGATCATGCACGCTGCCTGTGGTATTGCTACCACGTGGTTCGTGGATGGCGTGGACAGCGTAGCTGCTTTGCGTGCGGTAGAAGCCGGAAGTGCACTCGCTGCGACGATCTCGATGGTGAGTGTGTATCTGTTCTTGGCTTGCCGTCTGATCCTCGGTCTCGGTGAGGCAGGTAACTTCCCTGCGGCTATCAAGGTAACGGCAGAGTACTTCCCGAAGAAAGACCGTGCGTTCGCTACGGCATTGTTTAATGCAGGTGCATCGGTAGGTGCGTTGGCAGCTCCGGCTACTATTCCTCTGCTGGCGAAGGCCATGGGATGGGAGTGGGCGTTCATCATCATCGGTGCGCTGGGCTTCATCTGGGCTGGTATCTGGATCTTTGTCTATGACAAACCGACCGAGAGCAAGCATGTGAACGAGGCAGAACTCGAGTATATCCATCAGGACGAGAAAGAAGCTCCGAAGGAGGAAGTTAAAGAAGAGAAACAGATGTCGTTTGGGGAGGCTTTCAAGCACAAACAGACTTGGTCGTTTGCGTTTGGTAAGTTCATGACCGACGGCGTTTGGTGGTTCTTCCTCTTCTGGGCCCCGGCTTATTTCCAAGATCAGTTTGGTATCAAGGCTTCCGATCCGCAAGGTATCGCGTTGATCTTCACGCTCTATGCGATTGTGACGGTAGTATCTTTGTTCGGTGGTTATCTGCCGAAGATCTTCGTGGAGAAGAAAGGTATGGAACCGTACGCCGGTCGTATGCGTGCGATGTTGATCTTTGCCTTCTTCCCGATCTTCGCGTTGTTCGCTCAACCGCTCGGTGGAATATACGGTCCTTGGGCAGTAGCAATCATCATCGGTATCGTCGGTGCAGCGCACCAGAGTTGGAGTGCCAATATCTTCTCTACTACGGGCGATATGTTCCCCAAATCGGCTGTGGCTACGATCACCGGTATCGGTGCGATGGCAGGTGGTGTAGGTTCATTCTTGATCAATAAAGGTTCGGGTATGTTGTTTACCCACGCTGACAAGATGGGCGAAGCCTTCCAGTTCATGGGCTTCAGCGGTAAACCCGCAGGATACATGATCATCTTCTGTATCTGCGCCGTAGCATACTTGATCGGTTGGACGGTAATGAAATCGCTCGTTCCTAAATACAGTCCTGTAGTTGTTAAATAATTGTAAAGAATATGGCTGAGAAAAAATTGATGCGCAGTTCCAACAAGATGTTGGCAGGCGTATGTGCAGGTTTGGCTGAGTATTGGGATTTAGATCCGACGCTTGTACGCGTGGTATATGCAGCGCTGAGCGTGTTCAGTGCCGGTTTTCCGGGCGTACTGCTCTATATCATCATGGCTCTGTTAATGCCTCAGGCTGAGTAATTGACCAGCACTAAAGCGGTCATTGCTTCAACAACGGGCACGGCGCGAGTGGCAACACACGCGTCGTGTCTTCCTTTTATGCCGGCTTTGGGTGTAGAAGGAGTCGGTTTGAAAACACAGCGGAAGACTATCTCTGTGCCGTCGGAGATACCGCCGGCTATACCGCCGGAGATGGGATTGATGGCTGAACCGGGTTGCGTGACGCCACCGAATCCGGTACCGTACTCAAATCCTTTGCAGGCGTTGATGCTCATCATGGCGAAGGCCAAATGGGCTTGCAGTTTATCAAAGATGGGTTCGCCTGTTCCGGCAGGCAGTCCGTTGATGCGGCACTCGATGATGCCACCGATCGAGTCCCCGTCTTTTTGGTAGGCGGCAATCGTCTCTGCAAATTTAGCCGGATCCGTTTCTAATCCAACCTGAATAAGAGAGGCGCGAATGGAGATTCCTTTTTGCGCGAGTTCCTGCTTCGCTATCGTCCCTGCCACAACTCGTGCTGCGGTCTCGCGCGCTGAGGCTCTGCCGCCTCCACGCCAGTCGCGGATACCGTATTTGAGTTCATAGACCTTATCGGCATGCCCTACGCGATAGGTGTGTTTGAGGTACTCGTAGTCCTCAGGACGTGCATCTTTATTGCGAATAATAAAGGCAATAGGCGTACCTAAGGTGATGAGATCACCACTGGTGATTGGTGATTGGTCATTGGAAATAACGCCGCTGAGCCATTCGACTTCGTCGGGTTCGCGAAGGGCACGTTTGGACGTGCCATTGGTTATTGGTGATTGGTTATTGGTGATTGGTCTGCCTGCGCGACGATTTAACTCCTCGCGGATCATATCGAAATCAATATGCAGCCCTGCCGGTACGCCATCCAGCACACCGCCGATGGCCGCTCCGTGCGACTCACCGAAGCTGGTAAATGTCCATTTTTCGCCAAAAGAATTCATATGTGGCATATAATTTGCTGCAAAAGTACTAAAAAGTTTGCATATATGCAAAAAAAAGTGTATCTTTGCGCAAAATTTATAAAGATGAAGAGAAAATTCTTATCCATAGCGCTTCTTTGCGCTTGTGTGTGCGTGTCCGCACAGCAATTGCCGGACAGTCATTTTGAGAACTGGACGGATAAGTTCAAGAGCGATGTTCAATTGGCAGATTGGCATGGTAGTAATGTGAGTCAGGTAGGCTCAAAGTTTACGTTTATGTATCAAAAACAAGGTCGTACGGGTTATTGTGCGTACGTGACTGACCGCTCTGTCGGCATTCCGAAACTGAACTTGGGCGCAACCGGTCCGGGATACATGTCGTTGGGTCAACCTTGGCAATACCTGAAGGGTCTGAACCTCAATAGCGCGACTGCCGGTACAGAAGGCGGTATCGCTTGGAAATATCGTCCGGACACGATGACTGTTTGGATCAAGCGTGTGGGGCAGAATACGGACAAAGAAGATTTCCATCTGCTGTTCTACTCCTGGGTTGGAACCGCCAAGAGTTCGAAGTACAAGAACAAAGTAGGCGGTTGCACGAGCACGGAGCGTATCAATGAGGAGTCGGATATCCGTACAGCAACGGATGGCAACGAGTGCGGAACGGATCAACCGGTGAAGCAGGTGGCAGAAGGTTGGTATCGTGCGCGGGCTAAGTACAACGAGTGGACGCAGATCAAAGTGCCTATTCTCTATAAGAACGATGGTCGTCCGACAATGTGTAATGTCATTTTCTCGGCGGGTAACTATCCGGCTTTCCGCGCGAACGACGGTCTGTACGACGGCAATGCGCTCTATGTGGATGATGTAGAGTTGATTTACTCGTCGCGCATCGACAAACTGACCATCAACGGCAAGGAATGGAAGGAGTTTAATCCGAATACAGACAAGGTACAGACCTATAAACTGCCGGCTAACGGCGACGTGAAGATCGCCGGTTATCGCGGTATCGGTACGCTGACCAATATCAAAGGTGAGAAAGCTCGTTTCAACGGTCGTAAGTTAGACAGCCAAGAGATGACCATCGTGCCCGGTGAGGTAAACGGTAAACCCTGGGTGATCACCGTTAAGGCAGAAGACGGCAGCTCGACACATGTGTATAAAATTAAGATTGTAGCTTGATTAGTTTAGATTTAAATAGTATCGACATCGTGTTGCTGAGCACACTGGCGGTGCTCTTCTTGGGTCAGGTGTATTTCTATTCCCGTTACATGGACGCGCCGGTACGGAAGATGCGTCACGATAAGAAGTCCGAAGGGATCGAACCCTTAACGATCGAGGGCACGCCCGGTGTCACGGTGGTGCTCTGCGCGCATAACGAGAGTTATAACCTGTCGCAGTACCTGCAAGCCTTGTTAACGCAGGACTGGCCGGAGTACGAAGTGATTGTCGTGGACGATGGCTCGGAAGATGACACGCGTGCGGTGGTAGAGAGTTATATGGTTCGTGACCCGCGTCTGCACATGACTTTTGTGCCTTACGGTGCCCGTGTGGGATCGACCAAAAAGTTGGCGTTAACTTTAGCGGCGAAGGCGGCGAAGTACGATTATCTGCTTTTGACGGACGCGGACTGCGTGCCGGAGAGCAATCAATGGATACGTAAGATGATGCATGGATTCGCGGGACATAAGGATATCGTGCTGGGCTTCAGTCCTTATTTCGCGGAGAAAGGACATATCAACCGTCTCGTGCGTTATGACACGCTCTTCAACGGTCTCCATTACCTCGGTGCAGCGCTCTGCGGACATCCGTATATGGGGGTAGGACGTAACTTGGCTTATCGCAAGGACTTCTTTTTTGAGACCGGTGGGTTCACCCACTTGATGACGAGCCGTGCAGGCGACGATGATCTGTTTGTGAATCACGTAGCGACCAAAGCGAACACGGCGGTGATCTTAAGCCGGGATAGTTATACCTGGTCGGTGGCGAAGAAAACGATGAAAGAATGGTGGCAGCAGAAACGGCGTCATGTATCTGTCTCGCCGTCTTACCGCGAGAGCACGAAGTTCCGTTTGGCTTTAGAGCCCTTGACACGCGGAATCTTTTATGCGCTGGTCTTGGCAATGCTCGTGCTTTATTTTCCGCAGATACAGATCCGGCCGTTTGAGTTCAGTCCGATCGCTATCCCGTTCTTGGCGGCGATAGGTCTGTTCCTCTTGCGCTGGTGGATCCAGACGGGTATCATCAACGCTGCGGCGCATAAGATGAGAGTAAAACGATTCAGTACATGGAGCGTGTTATGGTTCGATATCGCCTTACCGCTTGTGAACCTATACATGCTGATCGTACCGCAAAGAAAGAACAATAAATGGTAAATTAAAATTGTACAAATATGGCAGAACAGAAAGAATTAAAGATCAACATCGCCCCTGATAAAGTACAGGGCGTGTTCGCAAACTTAGCGCTTATCGCGCATACTCCTACGGAGTTCGTATTGGATTTCGCGCAGCTGATGCCGGGCGTTCCGCAGGCAAATGTTGTTGCACGTGTAGTCGTAACACCGGATCAGGCAAAGAAGATCCTTGGTGCGCTCCAGAACAATATCGGTCAGTACGAGCAGAAGTTCGGTACGATCCAACCGATCGGTGGTCCCGTTCCGGGCAGTACCCTTCCTTTGACCTTCACCGGCGGAGAGGCATAAATTTGAAATTTTAAATCATAAATTATAAATACTATGAAACATTTCCCTGCTTCGCAGTTAATCATCAATGGTGATGGTTCTGCATTCCATTTGCACCTGAAACCGGAGTTCTTGGCAGACAAAATCATCCTTGTCGGTGACCAAGACCGTGTAAACATCGTAGCTTCCTTCTTTGACGAAGGTTCTATCGAGTGCGACGTTCAGAGTCGTGAGTTCCACACAATTACCGGTAAGTATAAAGGCAAACGTATCTCGTGTATCTCGACCGGTATCGGTACGGACAACTGCGATATCGTGATGAACGAGATAGACTCGTTGGCTAATATCGATTACAACACCCGCGAGGAGAAAGCTGAGAAACGTCATCTGGAGATCATCCGCATCGGTACGTGTGGCGGTATGCAAGAGGATATCCCTCTGGGTACGTTCCTCGTAAGCCAGAAATCGATTGGTTTCGACGGTGTGCTTGCTTTCTATCACGACCGCGACAAGATTGCTGACCTCGGTTTCGAGAAAGCATTGGTTGATTTCATCGGCTACCCGAAGAAAGCTGCTGTGCCGTACGTTGTAGCTGCTAACCCCGAGCTCGTTGATCGTATTGCGAAAGACGACATGATGCGTGGTTGCACGATTGCTGCGAATGGTTTCTACGGTCCGCAAGGACGTAACCTGCGTGTGGATATTGCCGTACCGGATATCAACGAGAAGATCACGGCGTTCCGTTACGAAGGTCAGCGTATCACCAACTACGAGATGGAAGGTAGCTGTATTGCCGGTTTGGCACTTCATATGGGTCACAAGGCGATGACCGTTTGCTGCGTGATTGCACAACGTAAGGTGGAGGCCGCTAACACGGATTACAAACCGCGTGTAAAAGAACTGATTAAGACCGTTCTGGAGAGATTCTAATGAAAAAACAATTATGTATCGTATTGGCAGCCGCGGGGATACTCTGCGGCTGTCAACAAAAAAAGACTTGCACAGAGCAAGCTTTTCAATACAACGTGGATAAATTCTATGATTTGGAGATTCTCCGATACGATGTACCGGAGTTTGACAGTTTGAGTCTGCAGCAGAAATCGCTGCTGTACTGCTTGAGTGAAGCAGCCTTGTGGGGACGCGACATCCTTTTCGATCAGAATGGTCGATACAACCTGCGTATCCGCCGTGCGTGCGAGGAACTGTACCTCAACTATCCGTACGATAAGGGCTCTTCGGAGTTTGATGCTTTTGAGCGCTACCTCAAGCGTGTCTGGTTCTCCAACGGTATTCACCATCATTATTCGGAGGATAAGTTCTTGCCGGAGTTTGACAAGGAATGGTTCATCTTAGCCTGCGATGCAGCCGGCGTGGAGTATGACGATGACATCCTGCCTGTTATGTTCGATCCGACTGTCATGCCGAAGCGAACGACCGCTCAGGATGGCGTGGATCTGGTGGCTTGTTCTGCCGGTAACTACTACGGCGAAGGTGTGACCCAAGCGGAAGCGGAGGCTTGGTACGCTGCCCACAAAGACAACTCGCCCGAACCCCTCTGGATCGGTTTGAACTCCCAACTCGTCAAGAATGAGAAAGGCGAGATCGAGGAGCGCGTTTATAAGGTAGGTGGTCTGTATGGCGAAGCATTGGAGAAAGTGGTTTATTGGCTCAAAGAGGCGCTGCAATATGCCGAGAACGACCAGCAACGTGAGGTGATCGAGAAGATGATTGCCTTCAACGAGACCGGTGACCTCAAGACATTCAACGAATACTGCATCGCGTGGGTGAAGGATCTGGACAGCCGCGTGGATTTCGTCAACGGTTTCACGGAGACTTATTCTGATCCGCTCGGTATCACCGGTACATGGGAATCTATGGTTAACTTCAAAGACCTCGCTGCCACCAAGCGTACGCAACTCATCTCCGATAACGCACAATGGTTCGAGGATCACTCCACGACCGATCCCAAATACAAGAAAGAGGAAGTCAAAGGTGTGACCGCCAAAGTTATCACGGCGGCTATCCTGGCCGGTGATTGCTATCCTGCTACGCCGATTGGTATCAACCTGCCGAACGCCAACTGGATCCGCAAAGAGTACGGCTCTAAGTCTGTGACGATCGACAACCTGATGCACGCTTATAATGAGGCAGCTAAGGGTAACGGTTTCAACGAGGAGTTTATGATCGATGATGAGATCCGCGCTATCTATGAGAAATACGGCGCTATGTGCGGCGATCTGCATACGGATTTGCACGAATGCGTTGGTCACGGATCGGGCAAACTGATGCCGGGTGTAACCAAGGATGCTCTTAAGGAACATGCCTCAACCATCGAAGAGGCACGTGCGGACTTGTTTGGTCTGTATTATTTGGCTGATCCGAAACTCGTTGAACTTGGTTTGCTGCCGAATGCAGAGGCGTACAAGGCCGGCTATTACCAGCAGATGATGAACGGCTTGATGACGCAGTTAGTGCGTATTGAGCCGGGTAAGGATATCGAGGAAGCGCATATGCGCAACCGCCAACTCATTGCGAACTGGTGCTATGCACATGCGAACGGCGAGATGGAGATCATCGAACGTGACGGCAAGCACTATTTGCAGATCAATGACTACGAGGGTGTTCGTCGCTTGTATGGTGAACTGCTTGCAGAGATTCAGCGTATCACGTCCGAAGGTGACTATGCTGCAGCTAAAGAGATGGTGGAGACCTATGCAGTGAGGGTGAACCAAGACCTCCACAAAGAGATCTTAGCGCGCTATCAAAAACTCAATCTTGCGCCGTATAAGGGTTTCGTGAACCCCGTTTATCGCGTAGAGCGTAACGGCGAAGGTAAGATCACCGATGTGAAACTCGATTTCTCGGAAGGTTATATCGAGCAACACCTGCGTTACAGCCGCGACTATAGTGCATTACCTTCGGTAAATTGAAAATTGGTGATTGGTAATTGGTAATTGGTGATTCACCTTCCCATATCAAAAAGTATTGCTAACAGAATACTGTTGCTGCAGGCTATCCATGGAGATCCGCTTATGCGGGTCTCTTCGGATATGCCGGATGATGTGATCGTGCTGCATGATGCCCTCGCGCGCCTACGCGAACATAAAAAAGGAGAACCGCTCACACTCTATTTGAAGAATTGTGGTACGGCGTTACGCTTCTTGCAGGTGCACATAGCCAAGTGCTATCCCGGCGAACCCATTACGCTCACCGGCGACCCGCGACTCATGGAACGCGACGGAGCACCTACTTCTCAAACCACCTCAGCCCGCATCCTTCACGGCGAATCCATCCCTGTCGAAGAAAACGAAAGCCCCTACATAAAAATGAGTAGGGTACTGGCGGAAAAATATCCAATATCCAATATCCAATGTCCAATAGAAGCCTGCTGGAGCAGCGCTTCCTACTGGTACGAATATGTTGCGATACATGGAGGTGAATTATTCCTCGAAGGTCTCACATCTGACACCTTGCAAGGCGACAAAATAGTCACTGATATCTATGCCAAATACTTTGGCGTAGAGACGAAGTTTGAAGAAAACGGAGCAAAAATTAAAAAATCTTCAATCTTCAATCTTCAATCTTCAATTTCGCTCGACTTCGAGCGGACACCGGATTTGTATCCCTCGGTGGCGTTGACTTGTGAGCGTTTGGGAATCGAACTGCAAGCCACCGGTACAGAGCGACTACGATATAAAGAATCTGATCGCATAGAGGCGGTAGAGAAGCATGAGGTTCGTAATGATCATCGCATTGCTATGGCGTTGATGTGTGCCGACTATCCGGTGTCGATCGAAGAGCAAGCATGTATCGCGAAGAGTTATCCGAACTTCGTGCCGCAGCATATAACTCCTATCAAAGGGGTGAATGATGACGGCTTGGGCAAGAAGCATGCCCTCTCCAAACTTATCCATGCGGCGACGAGTGAGTATGTATGGTTGCACGATGATGATGTAGTTCTGCCTGAAGCAACGCAGAAAGCAGTAGTTTTAGACGGAGACCTTATAATATTGCCGCTGAAAATGGAGAGTCTCAGCGAGAAACCCTCTTTATTGGAACAATTGCAGATAGCCGAGTATGCCGCCATCCAGGAGTTGACGATGCGGAGCGCAAAAAAAGGGGAAGCGGTTATGTGTTCCGGTGCTAACCTGATCGTGAAAAGGGAGGTATGGTTGGAATGCGAGAGTGAGTTGCACCTGGAGATACCGAGCGGAGATGACATGTTCCTTTTGGAGGCCGTGAAGAAAAGGCAAAAAAGGGAACAAGCTAATAAAAAAGGGCACAAGCTAACCGTTATTGATGAGGCGGAATATACGGCGGTGGTGAGACCGGTAACGAGTTGGAAGGCGTTCTTCGGGCAGCGGATGCGTTGGGCGGGGAAGGCGCCAAAATATACAGATCGGGATATTATCCGTTGCGGGCGAATGGTGGTGCTGGCGAATATTATTCAATTGATCTGTCCGCTGATCATTCTGGTGAAGTTTCCGATAGAGTACGGGCTTATCAAAAAAAGAGAACCACGCACTGCATGGTACGTGGCTCTGCTCTTAGAGATCGTTTATCCGATTTATATTCTCATTGTTTTCTTAGGCGGACTCTTACGCACCAAGCAATGGTGAGTAGCAGCATCAACACCCATGCTACATCGCCGATAGGAGTGTAAACTTCGTCCTCAACAGGATCCGGACGATCAACCGGGTATTCGCCGTCTTCCGTCTTTGTTGCGCGTCGTGGAGCTCCTATTCGCTGCGAGGCTACATCTCCTGCTTGCGTCGCACCTACTGCGGTAACCGCATTGTTGGTCGTCGGCACGTAGATAGCGCCTGAGTAAGAGACAGAGGTGTATCTGATGCCGCGTCCGCCGCTGCTACCTCCGCTGGTCGTGGCAATACCGCCACCGCCTCCACCGCCGATGGTCTTAACGCTAGCATTGCTGGTCTGGTGGATACGCATGGACGTGGAAGACATCGCTGCTTTCGGCATAGCCGATGTAGAGACATAGGAATATGTCGGCGCACTATGATGGATCAATGGCGCTGCAGAACTGCGCGGTGCTCTTACGGAAACTGTCGGTGCATTAGAGGAAGCCACCGGCGAAGCCGAACGAACGGCTACGACACCCGGGGTAACGGGTGCTTGGTATTTCTCTCCGAAGTAGAGGTATGCTACGAGGCACAACCAGAGACCGAAAAAGACGACACCTGCACCGATGATAATATGTTTGCGTTGGAGTTGCATAGCTATTTCGATAGGCTTATGGTAAACCTCTTTCTTTTAACGGTTTAACAATTGTTTACCTGTCACATCGTATATATCCCCTCCACGTTGGATATATACGTGTCCATTGATAAGAAGCTTCCGAACCATATTTTCCGGCGCATTGCCGGTCTCGATGTCGGTCGTTACTTGCGGTGTTTTCCTATTAACGATCACATTGAGCGAGAAGCGTGCATTGGAGTACAACTGCTTCGTGGTAGTAATCGAATAGGTATTATAGAGCAAGTTCGTCGTTGTATTTGTCTGAGCGTCATACAGATAAACGGCTTCTATCTCGTCAATCGGGTAGTCTTCGCTGAGGCCGAAGGTGTACGTGCCGGCATTGTAGCAATAAACACCAATCGGGAGGAAGGTGTTCTTTGCTACCGAGTCGCTTACCGCCTGGAATGCCAACTGATACGAAGGTGTCTTCATATATATCTGCGGGCGATCCTGATAATAGGTGGTGAATTTCAGCAAGTCATAACCCAACTTATACTCCTCGGTAGTAAAGTCTTGACGCACACGCAAGTTGGCTTGGTCGGTCAAACCATTACCGGAGAGCGTAACACCTACAAAGATAGAAGGATCGTCATCTACTTCTGCTTGCGAAGCCAAATGGCGCGCAGGAGCAGAGTTCTTGCGGTTTCCTTCCGTAAAGATGAAGTCACCTTCCGTCTTACCCTGAACGAAGAAGGCAACGAACGGATCCAATTGTGAAACTGTGCTCCAGAATTTCTGGTCGTATGTCTTCGAACTCGGGTTGTACATCGTGAGGTATTGGTTACTTTCCAAGCGACGATGCCAAATAACCTCCTCATCTACAATCTCAAATTCGAGGTATCCGTAGGTAATCGCATCGCCTGCCATCGGAGTCATAGCGCACAAGTAGGGTTGCGCAATGAAGTTCCAGTTATGGTTGTTGATGGTAGTCGCACCATTCGTGTACTGATGGATCGCTACCACGTTGTCGCCGTGTGGCGCTTTCTCATTCTCAGCATCAGAAACATTGGTCTTGCCGAGATCCAGCGGGAAGATCAGTTCTCTCAGATACTTGCTGTTGACCGAAATCTGGTAGCCCTTGCCGGCTTCGAGCGTCGAACCTGTTACCATCTTCCAGTGTCCCGGAGCACCCTTCGTACTTCCCTCGTCTGCACGTGCACGGGAGTCGTATTCTTTGATACGGAAACCATCGTCCAATACAGCCGGCTCTCCATTCGACCAGCGGATATCAGAGAGGTTACAATCGTACGGCAGCGAGAAGAAGTATGCCTCGCTGTTGTTGATACGGCGGGATACAAGTACCTGCTGGTCGGATGTCTGGAGCGTACCAGCCAGTTTAATGAATGGCACGTTCTCTCCTTCTACACGGAACTGAACGGACGACACATTAAACGTACGGCTTGTAGGAATATTCATCGTACCACCCGGGTAAATGGTGAGGTTACGAATCGTGTGTGCATCATTCGCCGTTCCGTCTACTGCTTTGGTCAGGGTCGCGTCCTTCAGGATGACCACATCGCAGGTTTCACATTCTGCCAAATCGTGCCACTTGTTTTTGAAGATCGTATCAGTTGTTTTCCATTCCTTATCGGTATCTACCATAATAGGCACTTGGTACTCACGCTGTGCTTTCACCTCATTACCTTCGTATACTTTGATACGCATCGTGGAGCAAGAGAGGGTATCCAATTGCGGAATAGAAATCGTGTAAGTACCATCGTCATTTTGCTGACCGGTTAGGTCTTTGATACCACCGATAGAGTCGTAGGTCGTATAGTAGCCATTATAGTCAAAACCGCCGACATAAGCCAAACCTACGCAAGTACTATCAGCCGCATGAGCGCCGGCACCGATGATGAATCCCATCCACTCTGTACCCAAAGTGGTGAAGGCCTCTCCGACATGTTCATCGCATATTTCTTGTTCCGAATAGACGTTATTGGCAATAGCATCATCACCGGATTTAACTGTGTTCTTACGAATCAGCAAGCAGCGGTTAGTGGAGAGTACAATATCACGTCCATCTCGGATGTCTTTACCATTTGCATAGAAGCCGGAACCATCGTTGTTACTATTCTTGGCGTATGAACATGGACTTTTTTGGCTTGCGTGAATTTGCACCAGACTTCCTGTTCCCGATGTATTGGTAGTAGCACCAATGACATCAATAAATTTCTTGACGCCGGTGTTATTATCATATAAACCGATGGATTGCGGTCCGGAGAATTGCAGCCAAGTATAAATATCATTTCCTTCGCCATCTAACTTGTTGGCAGAATTGATGATATTCCACTCGTCATAATTCTCCTCTTTCTCTGCACAGTCTTCAGCAGGGTCAGAATCATTGGTATAACGCATAATAATGATTTCCTCATTCGGCGCAATCTTGCCCGGTACTTTACCAAAATTCTTTAAGCAGAACTTTTTCGGGGTTGCGGTATTGTATTCTGAACGATACAACCACATCTTGGTAATATCAATTGTATCCGGTGTTCCGTTAAAGATAGCAATCATCTTGTTGTTACCATCTGCCTCGAAGTATTTGGAAATAAAGAGTTTATCTGCGTAATTGACCGTAGCAGAACCGTGCTCTTGCTTGTCCTCAATGATAACAGAAGCATCGGCATTGGCATCAATGACGATACGTATCGAATCCGGGAACCACTCAGCGATTTCTACAGAAGGCGAGTTGGTTTGGAAGTCAATCACGCCACTTTCGCATGTACCGCCCGCAAGAATCTTCGCATAGTATTGGGTGTTTTCTGCCAAACCTGTAATCGTAGCCGGCGAAGTAAGGCCGGTATGATCCGAACCTACTTGCGCGGTACATTCCTCGTCGCTGAAGATTTGGATGGTGGCCGAAGCAGCCTCCATGGACCACTTGAATGTAGCAGAATTAATAGCCGGCGTTACACGGATGCCATAAGGAACATCGTCGCAGTTGGTCGTTCTGAAATGACCCGCATGTGCAAGCGAACAATCGTTGCCCGAAGCTATGGCTTTTACCGTAAAGTTATAGTTGGTCAGATTAGTCAGGCCGGTAATGGTAGCGGTGCGATTAACTGCATCTATTGAGATGCTACCCTCCGTGGCGCTCGTGCTCGCATTTACGCATATTACATCGTAGTCAGTAGCACCTGCTACTTCATCCCAGGTGATAGTAGCCCTTGTCGCTTTCGCTACTACGACAACATTCTGCGGCGCATCCAGACAGGTACAAACGTCGGCGTATGGCAAGAACTGAATATTGCCGTAGTAGTTAGCCTTACCGTAGTTGGAAGTGTTATAGTGGCCCATAGCGTCATACGTGCTATTATACATGATACCACGCGTTGCTGTTGTTGCATTGGTAACATGATAGTTGACGAAATCTGTCGTGGTCAGTAACCAACCTGTTCCGCTAAGAGATGTAAATGAGTGAATATTCAAACCCGTACCACTTCCTTCGCCATAGAGACGTCCGGTAGCGCTGGTGAGGTGTACATTCTGATCCGGGGTATCCAGGTCTGTGAGACTATAAATACCACGCGACGGACAGTAGTCCACAACACCTGCTGTAACGTTTACAGGAATAGCTCTTACCGTAGATGCTGTTCCGCTCATCGAGCCATCCAAAGCGTAATAATTCGCACCATCATAGGCTACAATAGCAAAGTGCTCCGGTAGCGAACGTCCGCGAAGTGTAATAGGATCGCTTTCGGTAGTCCCGTCCCAGAAAATGATTTCTGCGGTGTGCGTTGCGCCATATACGGTCGGGATATAACTGATCGTGTAAGTCGTCTCGATAGCACCTGCCGTAATAGTTTGCGAAGCTAATGTGTAAGCGAATTGAGAAGCATCACCGGTAATACTCTTGACGGAAAGTGTACCTCCGGTCAAACTGCTACCCTTGATGGTGATAGCTTGCGATTTTACAATTTGACCTTGTGTACTGGTCAAGAACTCAACTTCATTGGCCTTAATGACAGGACCACATGAGGTGGTATAATCAGAGTAGGTGACATCCGGCACATAGAAGTCCATTAAGAAATAGCCGCTCGTGGCTGCACCATACAATTTGAAATAGTCGTTATAGCACTCCAAGTAATAAGAACTTGTGCTTCGGTTGCTATATAATACGTAGTTGGATCCTGAAGCCGTAATTGTCCAGTAGTCCGTATATATCTCATCGTCATCGTCGCAATAGAGATAAGTCGTGGAATAGACATATGCGTAATGACCATTTTTGAATTTATAGCGGTCGCCGTCTTTCTCCACGGTCCATCTTACAGAAGCGAAGGGGCTTTCAATCTTACCTGCGCCGTTAAAAGATACCGCTAATGCCGATAATGTACCTCCACTACCGGAATTAGACATGGCTTGTGATGCCGCAGGGTTAACGATAACAGTTGATTGACCATTCGTCAAGTCGCTCAGTGTTCCCTTGCGATACACATCCGGATCTCCGCTCTGATCCACGAAAACGGCATAGTAAGTGGTGTTCTCCGTAATATGCACACTAGACATGCTTGCTAAACTGGTATAGAGCGTAGCCGGAGCTGTAGCCTGCGGAATGTCAATCGCTGCAGTAGTCCAACCGACAAAGGTCTTTCCTCCACAAACCGTTGAGCCATCCGGGTCAGTCGGGTAAGAAGTAATTGTACCACCTTCTACAGCCTGTTGTGTGGGATCACCGGCCGTATAAGCAGCACCATTAACCGACCATGTTACACGGTTGTAGATATTAAGCGTATAGGTAGCAGTTACCTTTTTTTGACAATGGACACCATCATCCACGGCACCCAAGGTAGCTGTGATAATAATCGGTGCGTCGCTCATCGCATCGAGGATTGTCACCTCGCCGGTAGAGGGATCTACAGACGCTTTCGTCGGTTTGTTGCTTGAATATGAAACTGTTCCACCCATCGGGTTACTTGCCGGAGTAGCTGTGTAGGTGAAATTAGCATCACCAACAAACTTATTAACCTCTGTTACTCCGAAAGCTAAAGTGGGTTCGTAGCATGATCTACAATCAGCAGTTGAGGTATAATAGGTAACACCTACTGTCACAACAAGATTAGTAATACGCGCCTGCTTTCCTGCGTCTCCTGAAGTACAAGCAGGTGATGTCCAGGAGCTTGAATTTGGAGTATATGAAGTAGCCCATCCGCCTCCATTATAGGAGCCATCAAATGTAAATGCAATATTGGTCATATTGCCAACCGATGATGTTATGGTAAGCGTTGCACCTTTATAAATACGATAATCTGTCCCATTATTCAGTACACCATTGGAAGTGGTAAGTGTTATTCCGTCTTTAGGGAAAGAAGTATCTGTTGTAGGGTCGAGAGTGACAATAGAACTGGTAGGAGAAGGATGACTGTAAACAGCATAGTAGTCTTGATTACCGGTGACTGTAAAGTCGGTAACCCAAGTGTAAGAAGTCGTATTATCGTCCGCTAATTCTGACGTCCACCATCCTAAGAAGGTGAATTCTGCGCATCCTGCAGGATCACTCGGAGGAGTAGCTGTTCCGCCGGAAACAATATTCTGCGTTGAACCTACTTGTACACCACTATCAAAGAATCGAATCGCGTACGTCGGGAGAGCTTTAAACTTTACGGTAATAGTCGTATTGGCAGTAATGCCAGTTACGCGTTTGTTGGTATTATCTACTGTACCACTTGCAGACGTAGTAATCTCATCAAACTCATAGCCGCTGGCAGGAGTAATGTCTGAGATATTTACAGTACCGCCAGGAGCATCACCACAAATAGATGTGGCACTTAATGTATAAGTTCCATTCGTTTCAGCACCTTTTGTAATCGTTACTTCGTTGGCACAAGAAGCGGATGCACCCTCTATTAGACGAACATTAGTAACATAAAAAGTACCATGGCCAGTACCATTTCCTGTAAGATTTGTGAAATTGATTCGTACAGCACCCGAAGCGTCTCCGTTAAAGGTTTTTGTGCCATCAAAGTTATTACCTACGTTTTGAGTGGCAGCATATGAGGCTCCTCCAACCAAAACCTCAATGGTTACTGCAGGATTGATATTTTTATTATATCTACAGGTAATTTCTATCGATTTGATAGGATAACCTTGATCTGCAATATCAATGCTCGAAATAGCATTGTTGTTATTTAGTAATTGTGATATGCTTTGACTAAAGTCATGCGTATCATCCTCTGCTCCCCACACCTGCACACTGAACGCACTGACCGCGGCGATTAGAAATAAAGTTAAAAAACGTTTAATGTTTGTCATGATATTTTGTTATTCTATTGTGGAGTATAGCGGACTCGAACCGCTCACCTCAACACTGCCAGTGTTGCGCTCTAGCCAGATGAGCTAATACGCCGTAGGTACGCGCACATGCGCGTACCTTATAATTA
>JAEEGH010002513.1_pt1 | contig 49541 bp, 38 predicted proteins | sample 9134181 | NCBI WGS metagenome assembly JAEEGH01 (sample SAMN16246544, study PRJNA631951) | gut metagenome | biome: gut microbiome; feature: rumen; material: DP-attached | host: Bos | place: Iran: Karaj | collected 2018-10
AAATATTAAATGCTCGCTTCTTGTACTACTTCTTTCTCTGTCTATGTAAGTCTTTCAAAGAACTCTTCTTATAGTGCTCTGCCCAACTTTTTGAGCGAAAGCGGATGCAAAGGTACGATTAATTTTTGAATCGCCAAAACTTTTGGTATGAAAAGTTGTAAATTTAACAATTATTGTTATTTAACCCATTAAGGTTTTAGTATATATAGGGGTTACACCTTATTATATATATGAAGACGTTAAGAATGGATTATCACCTTAAGAAGCAGACAGAGACTCAAATGGATTCCCTGACGGTTCTGCATATTTTCGTAAAATAATGCAAAAAAGACACCATTTAGTTTGGCTATATGCAGGAAATTGTATAATTTTGCAGCCAATTTGAATAAATATTCCAAAGATGAAGATTAAGAAAGACCGTTTAGAAGCCCTGCGCATGATTATCTCAAGCCGAGAACTGGGAAGTCAAGACGAATTACTTGAGGCTTTAAAAGAAGAAGGTTTCCAATTAACACAGGCAACGCTTAGCCGTGATTTAAAGCAGTTGAAAGTAGCAAAGGCAGCCACAATGCGAGGCAATTACGTTTATGTATTGCCCAATGACACCATGTACAAACGTGTCACCACCCCACGAACGCTACAGGAGATGATGCAGGTACCCGGTTTTCTAAGTATTCACTTTTCAGGAAACATGGGAGTCATCAAGACGCGTCCAGGTTATGCAAGCAGCATCGCCTATAATATTGACAACAACCACATCAATGAAATATTAGGAACCATTGCGGGCGACGATACCATCTTCATTGTCATCAAGCAAGGAGCGACAAAAGATGAGGTCATTGAAGCTCTTAGTGAAGTAGTACCAAATATGAGATAATGAACAAATCATAATAAGTTCATAGTTAAAAATGGAACAGAAAGAAGAGATAAAAGTTTTTGTGGCCGGCCCAGAGCATGAGGTATATGTAGACACAATTCTACAGACCATTGCTGATGCGGCCAAAGTTCGTGGAACAGGTATTGCCAAGCGCACCCACGAGTATTTGGCCACGAAGATGAAGGAGGCCAAAGCCGTGATAGCCCTGAGTGGCGACACGTTCGCGGGGTTCAGCTATATTGAAACATGGGGCAATAAGCAGTATGTAACGACTTCCGGACTTATCGTACACCCCAACTTCCGCGGTTTGGGCGTAGCCAAAAAGATCAAGGATATGACTTTTTCGTTAGCTCGCACACGTTGGCCGCATGCCAAGATTTTCTCCCTAACAAGCGGTGCAGCTGTAATGAAGATGAACACGGAATTGGGTTACCAGCCCGTGACTTTTGCCGACCTAACCGATGACGAAGCATTCTGGCGCGGTTGCGAAGGTTGTTGTAATGTCGACGTACTCCATCGTACTGGTCGGAAATACTGTATCTGCACAGCTATGCTTTACGACCCCGAGGAGCATCTGCCTGCCAAGATACCCGAGGAAGTGATTGAGCGCATCAAACAACTAGATGACAAATAGTTTTTTACGACAACGAATTAAACGAATATAAAGATATGGCAAACAAGAAAGTAGTAGTAGCCTTTTCTGGTGGGCTTGACACCAGTTACACTGTGATGAAACTAACCCAGGACGGCTGGGACGTATATGCAGCATGCGCTAACACTGGTGGTTTTTCGGCTGAGCAGCTGAAGACCAACGAAGAGAACGCTTATAAGCTGGGAGCCAAGGCCTATGTGACGCTTGACGTGACACAGGAGTATTACGAGAAGTCGTTGAAATACATGATTTTCGGTAACGTGCTGCGTAATAACTGTTACCCGATATCAGTCAGTAGCGAGCGTATTTTCCAGGCTATCGCCATTGCCCGCTATGCGAAGGAGATTGGCGCCGACGCCATTGCTCATGGTTCGACAGGTGCAGGAAACGATCAGATTCGTTTTGATATGACGTTCCTTGTGATGGCTCCTGGCGTAGAAATCATCACCCTGACCCGTGACAAGAAGCTTACACGTAAAGAGGAGGTAGACTACCTTAATGAGCACGGGTTCTTTGCTGACTTTACGAAGCTGAAGTACAGCTACAATGTTGGCATTTGGGGTACTAGCATCTGCGGCGGCGAACTGCTTGACCCCACTCAGGGACTACCCGAAGAGGCATACCTGAAGCACGTTACCGCCAAGGAAAATGCCCTATTGAAGATCACCTTCGACAAGGGAGAAATCGTTGCTGTGAATGGAGAGCAATTCAATGACCGTGTAAAGGCCATCCAAAAAATTGAAGAGATTGGTGCCAGCTATGCTATTGGTCGTGATGCCAACGTTGGCGACACTATCATTGGTATCAAAGGGCGCGTAGGTTTTGAGGCCGCTGCCCCCAAGCTTATTATCGAAGCTCACCGTCTGCTGGAGAAGTCGACACTGTCGAAGTGGCAGCAATATTGGAAGGACCAAGTTGCCAACTGGTATGGCATGTTCTTGCATGAGAGCCAATATCTAGAGCCCGTCATGCCGGACATCGAGGCCATGCTGACTTCCTCACAGCGCAACGTGACGGGTACAGCCATTCTGAAGTTGCGCCCCTACGGTTTCGAGACTGTGGGCATCGACTCCGTCAACGACTTGACAAAGAGCAAGTTAGGCGAATACGGCGAGACACAGACAGGTTGGACTGCTGACGAGGCCAAGGGCTTCATCAAGGTGTCAAGCACACCGCTGCGTGTTTACTACGGCATACACAAAGACGAAAAGAGATGACCCCCACCCCTACCCTCCCCGAGGGGAGGGAGTATGAGAATGATGGTAAGAAACGACGGCAATTACAATACAGCATCACCCGACAGATATTTACTTCTTAAGGATTTCGCTCAAACAAACAAACGATTCCCGACAGATGCAGAAAAATTACTGTGGGAGCATATCCGAGCAAGACAGTTATCCGTTAAATTCAACAGACAACATATCATTGGTGATTATATCGTAGATTTTTTTGTATTGAAAAGAAACTTGTCATAGAAGTGGACGGAGGATATCACTCTGAATACAAACAAATGGAGAAAGATGAGTTAAGAACTGAACGTCTGAGAGAATTAGGTTTTTCAGTTATCAGGTTTACAAATGAAGATGTCTTAGGGAATATTTCTAACGTATTAAATAAAATAAAAAATAAATTGATAATGAGTAATCCAAAAACATCCTCCCCTCGGGGAGGAATAAAGGTGGGGGTTTTAGGTGCTGCAGGCTACACGGGTGGTGAACTCATCCGTGTGCTGCTAAACCATTCCGAGGCAGAGATTGTCTTTGCCAATTCAGAGAGCAATGCAGGTAATCTGGTCAGCGACGTACACGAGGGATTGCTCGGGGAAACCGAGCTGCGCTTTACTGACGCAATGCCTTTCGACCAGGTCGACGTCGTATTCTTCTGCTTCGGACATGGTAAGAGTGAGGCATTCCTTAAGGAGCACACTATCCCTGAGAACGTGAAGATTATCGATTTGGCACAAGACTTCCGCATCAAGGGCGACCATGGCTATGTCTATGGTCTGCCCGAGATTAATGAGGAGGACATTAAGAAAGCCCAGCATGTCGCCAATCCCGGTTGTTTTGCCACTGCCATCCAGCTGGCGCTGCTGCCCGCTGCCAATCTGAACCTGTTGAAAGAAGACGTCAGCGTCAATGCCATCACCGGCTCCACAGGTGCAGGTCAGAAGCCTGGCGCCACCACCCACTTCTCGTGGCGCAACAACAACCTCAGCATCTACAAGCCCTTTACCCACCAGCATCTGGCAGAAATCAAGCAGAGCATCCGACAGGTGCAGGGCTATCTCGATGCCGACATCGACTTCATCCCCTACCGTGGTGACTTCGCCCGTGGCATCTTCTGCACCGCTGTCATCCGCACTAAGGCTCCCGAGGAAGACATCATCGAGGCCTACAAGGACTTCTATGCCGATGCCGCTTTCACACACTACAGCGACAAGGCCATCGACCTGAAGCAGGTCGTCAACACCAACAAGGCCGTGGTTCACTGCGAGAAGTTCGGCGACAAGCTCCTCGTCACCTCTGCCATCGACAACCTGCTGAAGGGTGCCGTCGGCCAGGCCGTCCAGAACATGAACCTCATGTTCGGCATTGACGAGACTACAGGTCTCCGATTGAAGGCCAGCGCCTTTTAAGGTCCTATACCCAACAGCTTCAGTAACAAATGGGGCATTTGTCGCCCATTATTTTGGCCTTTTCATTTTTATTTCTTACTTTTGCCGAGTGAATAACAAAAGATCAACGATTATGAAACAAATCCTTAGACTATCTATCGCATGCCTGACGGTGGCATTTCTCTTTGCCGCCTGTGGCGAAAACAGAGACAATTCCAAAAAGTTCGAGAAGACTATCGACTCACTGAAGAGTGTCAACCAAAAGCAAGAGACAGAGCTGAAAGACATGACAAGCTTCATTACAACCTTGTCTGAAGGCTTGAATACCATTGCCGTTCAAGAAGACATGCTGTTCAGTAAAGATGTTGAAGGCAAAAAACTCAACAAGGAACAACTGAAGTCACAGCTTGCCATTTTCTCCAATCTGCTGACCGAACAGCGCAAGAGAATTGAGCAGTTGAGCGACTCTCTCAAGGCCCGTGGTGTCAATCTTGCCAAGATGCAAGGGCTGATAGACAATCTGAAACGCCAATTGGATGACAAAGACCAGATGATTGAGGAATTCCGCAAGAGTCTGGAGCAGAAAAACTACGACATCAACGAACTACGAAACCGTCTGAGCAGTGCTGCCGCCAGCAATGCTGAGTTGGCCCAGAAAGCCGAGATAGCAGAGAAAGAGCTTGCCAAGCACACTACCGGCTACGTGCTGATAGGAAGCGAAGACGCCTTGAAAGAAGGAGGCTACATCGATCGTCATGAGAACGCTCTGATAGGAACCATGCCTAAGAGTGGGTTTACCAAGGTAAATATCTATGACTTCAGAGAGCTGGTGATTCCTTCGAGACGCTATGAAATATGCACCGACCACCCCAAGCATTCATACGACGTTGACCGGATTGACCGCCACTCCCGCAAGTTAACCATCGAGAACCCCGAGATGTTCTGGTCTAACTCCAGGTACCTTATCATCATGACGAAATAATACAATAAGGCACTGTGCTATTAATAAAATATAATTTATTTTGTGCTTTCCCCACTTATTCGTATCTTTGCAGCCAATTATAATATAAGGACACATGAAACTATTCGACGTTTATCCCCTTTTCAATGTAAACATCGTGAAGGGTAAAGGCTGTAAGGTATGGGACGACAAGGGACAGGAGTATCTGGACCTCTATGGTGGCCATGCTGTCATCAGCATCGGACACTCGCATCCCCATTACATTAAGAAAGTAACGGAGCAGCTCGATAAAATCGGCTTCTACTCGAACTCAGTCGTCAATAAGTTGCAACAGCAGCTGGCTGAACGATTAGGAAAAATCAGCGGCTACGACGACTACCAACTGTTCCTGATCAACAGTGGCGCCGAGGCTAACGAGAATGCACTGAAGCTGGCATCGTTCAAGAATCCTGGTGCCACCCGCATCCTGTCGTGCGAGAAGGCTTTCCACGGACGTACATCACTGGCCGTGGAGGTGACACATAATCCCAAGATTGTGGCACCTGTAAACGACAACCACCATGTGCGCTTCCTGCCTCTGAACGATATCGAACCGTGGATTCGCGAACTGTCACGCGGCGGTGTGATGGCTGTTATCCTGGAGTGCATCCAGGGTGTCGGCGGCGTACAGATGGCTACGCCCAAATTTGCCCAAGACCTGGCATACGCCTGCAAACGCTTCGGTGTGACGCTGATTTGCGATGAGATACAGTGCGGCTACGGACGTAGCGGAAAGTTTTTCGCCCACCAGTGGCTGGGTATCAAACCCGATATCATCACGGTGGCCAAGGGTATCGCCAACGGTTTCCCCATGGGCGGTGTCCTGATCAGTCCCGAGTTCGAACCCGTCTACGGACAGTTAGGGACGACGTTCGGTGGTAACCATCTGGCCTGTGCAGCAGCACTGGCCGTGCTTGACGTCTTCGAAGAGGAGAACCTGGTGGAGAACGCCCGTGAGATCGGCGACTACCTGATGGAGGGCATTCGTGGCATCGGCAGTTCGCACATTCTGGACGTCCGTGGTCGCGGTCTTATGATAGGCATCGAGCTGGACATGCCTCATCAGTTTGTGCGCAAGCCGCTCATCAAGCATGAGCACTGCTTCACTGGCTGTGCCGGACAGAGCATTCTGCGCCTGCTGCCACCACTTTGTCTGACCAAGGCCGAAGCCGACGATTTCATCGAGAGGCTGATCAGAGTACAACCGGAAGAAGACTGACGGAAAGATTAAAGATTAAAGATTAAAGATTAAAATGAAGATTTCGATAATCGGAGCCGGAGCCATGGGTGGTGCTATGGCTGAAGGACTTATCAAGGGCGACTATATCAACAACGAAGACATCTGCATCAGCGACCCCTCGCGTCAACAGCGTGAGCGCTTTGCCAACATGGGCATCACAGCCACGCCCAGCAACCAATTGGCTGCACAAGGCGCTGACGTGGTATGCGTGGTGGTTAAGCCGTGGCTGGTAGAACAAGTGTTGAAAGGCATCAGGGAAGTTCTCGACTACGAGCAGCAGATTCTCGTTTTGGTAGCAGCTGGCGTGAAGTATGAAGACGTCCGTCAATGGCTGAACAAAGACGGGAAGATGATTCCCACCTTCCTCGTCATCCCTAATATTGCCATTGCTCAGTTGCAGTCAATGACATTCATCGTGCCGTGCGCCGACGCACAGCCTCAGCATACCGAACAAGTGAAGACATTGTTCGATTCAATGGGACAGACCATTCTCACTGAGGAATCGCATCTGGCAGCAGGCACCACACTGGCCTCATGTGGCATTGCCTATGCCATGCGTTACATTCGCGCAGCTTCAGAAGGCGGTGTGGAGCTGGGATTTAAAGCTGACGACGCCAAGCGCATTGTCATGCAGACCATGCGAGGTGCTGTCGAACTGTTACAGGCCACAGGCCTGCACCCCGAAGCCGCCATCGACCTCGTCACCACGCCTGGCGGTGTGACCATCAAGGGTCTGAACGAAATGGAGCATGCCGGGTTTACATCGAGTGTCATCCGTGGCTTGAAGGCGGGGGCGAAATGATGTAAGAGGTATGATGTAAGAGGTAAGAGGTTAGAGGTCAGATGAGTATAACAGGCTTATTAAGACATCTGTTTGCACGTCGTTGGCGTGAATTGGAACATCATCAGACGGACGGTGAGCTGTTGCAGCGCAAGGTATTGCAACACCTGCTGAGCACGGCCCGCAATACAGAATACGGACAACAGCATGGTTTTGCCACGACCAAAGGCTATGAGGACTTCGTCAAGTTAAATCCCGTCAATACGTATGAGGAGCTGAAAGACCAGATTGACCGCATGCGTCATGGTGAGCGCGACGTGCTATGGCCTGGGCGTGTAAAGTGGTATGCCAAGTCGAGTGGCACCACCAACGACAAATCGAAATTCATCCCTGTCAGCGACGAAGGTTTACAGAAAATCCATTATGCCGGTGGCTATGACTCAGTAGCCATCTACCTAAGAAACAATCCTCAGAGTCGGATGTTCGATGGACGTGGTCTTATTCTTGGTGGCAGCCATGCATCAAACTATAACCTGCCCAATTCGCTGGTGGGCGACCTGAGTGCCATTCTCATCGAAAACATCAACCCACTGGTTAATCTGGTCCGTGTACCCAAGAAAGAAACAGCACTGCTGTCAGACTTCGAGGAGAAGCGCGACCGCATAGCCCGCGAGGCCATGAACAAAAATGTCACAAACATTAGTGGTGTACCATCATGGATGCTTTCCGTTCTCAACCGCATGATGGAGCTGACAGGCAAGACCCATTTGGAGGAGGTATGGCCCAATCTTGAGGTTTTCTTCCACGGTGGCGTGGCCTTTACGCCCTATCGCAAGCAGTACGAGCAGCTCATCACCACTCCCAACATGCATTATATGGAGACTTATAATGCCAGCGAGGGTTTCTTTGGGCTGCAGGACAATCCCACGGACAAGTCCATGTTGCTGATGCTTGACTATGGGGTGTTCTATGAGTTTATGGATCTCTCCGGGGGAACCGGAGAGCACATTTCCGGGGGAACCGGAGAGAACACGATTGTTCCGTTGTGGGGCGTTGAGAAAGACAAGAACTACGCCATACTCATCTCCACATCATGTGGTCTATGGCGCTATATGATTGGCGACACCATCCGTTTCACCTCTACCAATCCATACAAGTTTGTTATCTCCGGACGTACCAAGAGCTTCATCAATGCCTTTGGCGAAGAGCTTATCGTCGACAATGCCGAACAAGGTTTGGCTTTTGCCTGTGAACAAACCGGCGCCGAGGTGCTGGAGTATACAGCAGCTCCCGTATTCATGGATGCCAGCGCAAAATGCCGTCACCAATGGCTTATTGAATTCTCAAAAGCCCCAAATGACATACAAGCATTCGCCAATCTCCTTGATCGTCGTCTTCAGGAGGTGAACAGTGACTACGAAGCCAAGCGCTACAAAAACATCACCTTGCAACCTCTGGAGCTTATCGTGGCTCGTCCCGGTCTGTTTAACGACTGGCTGAAGCTACGTGGCAAGCTAGGTGGTCAGAACAAGGTACCACGTCTGAGTAATGAACGCAAGCACATGGACGAGCTATTATCCCTGAACGCATGAAACGACTTCTCTATATCATAATAGGTCTCTGTATCATTGCCTCCTGTGCTCGCATGGGAAGTCCTGACGGCGGGTGGTATGATGACGATCCGCCACGCGTTTTGTATGCCACACCTGCTGAACAGGCAATCAATGTTACTGACAAGAAGATTAGTATCTACTTTGACGAATACATCAAGTTGGCTGACGCTACACAGAATGTCATCGTGTCGCCACCACAGCTGGAAACGCCCGAAATCAAGGCCGCTGGCAAGAAAATCGTGGTGGAGCTGAAGGACTCGCTTATCCCCAATACCACATATACCATTGACTTCAGCGATGCCATCAGCGACAACAACGAAGACAACCCAATGGGCAACTACACCTATACTTTCTCGACTGGCGAGAGGATAGACACTTTCGAGGTTGCCGGCTACGTGCTAAATGCCGAGAATCTGGAACCCGTCCAGGGCATCAGCGTAGGACTCTACGATGACTTGGCAGATTCAGTGTTCCGCACCAAGCCATTGATGCGCATCTCACGTACTGATGGTAGAGGCCGTTTTGTCATCAAGGGTGTAGCACCAGGCGAATATCGTATCTTTGCCCTGCAAGATGTCGATAACGATTTCCGCTTTACGCAAAAGAGCGAGATGATAGCCTTCAACGACCAGACTTATAAGCCTAGTGCTGGCCCTGATATCCGTCAGGATACCATCTGGCGTGACACCCTCCACATCGACAACATCGTCCAAGTACCCTATACCCATTTTTATCCCGACAATGTTGTCTTGCTGGCCTTCCAGGAACTTCAAACAGACCGTTACTTGCTCAAACAGCCTGAACGTGTCGAACCAGACCGTATAACCATGTATTTCAGTTATGGTCATGAACAGCTGCCAGTCATTCATGGACTTGATTTCAAGACAGACTCCGCTTTTATCCTTGAAGCCAGTGCCAAGAAAGACACCTTGACTTATTGGCTCCGTGACACGGCACTCGTCAATCGTGATACGCTGACGATAGCTATGGAATACCTGAAGACCGATACCCTCGGCCAACTGGTCAATCAGGTCGATACCTTTGAGGTATATGCCAAGACCTCGTATGCCAAGCGCATGAAGGAGCAGAACAAAGAAAGAGAGAAATGGCAGAAAGAACAGGAGAAGAAGAAAAAACAGGAAGAGCCTTACGACAGCATCTATCCCGTCAAGCCGTTAGAACCAAAAATCATTGTTCCAAGGACGATGACGCCCACCAGTCATCTGTTCATAGAAATGCCCACGCCTCTGGAACGGTATGATACAGCATCCATCCATCTCTACTCCAAGATTGACTCCCTCTGGTACAGGGCTCCCTTCGAATTCCGCCAACGCAATGGCATGTTACGGAACTACGAGCTCGTAGCTGAATGGCGTCCAGAGACTGAGTATAGTTTGGAGTTTGACTCCTTGGCCTTTGTCGACATCTATGGCTTAGCATCTGTACCTATCAAAAAAGGGCTGTTGGCACAGTCCGCCGACGAATTCTCTACCCTGGAAGTACAGCTGAGTGGAGTCACCGACACCACTATGGTAGTACAACTGTTGGACAAAAGCGGCAAATGCCTTCAGCAAGAGCGCACAGGAGCAGACATGTCTGTCGTGTTCTATTATGTCAGTCCTGGCAGCTATTATCTCAGCGCCTTCAACGACCGTAATGGTAACAACGTCTGGGACACCGGCCTTTACGACGAGCATCGTCAGGCTGAGGAAGTCTATTTCTACTCTGAGGACGTAGAATGCAAAGAGAAGTGGGACGTTACGAAGAGATGGAATGTGCTTTCCAAGCCCTTGTATGAACAGAAGCCCTCTCCACTTGTTAAGCTAAAGGCTAACAAGCAGAATAGGAGGCTCCAGAACCGTAATGCTGAGCGTGCCAAGCAGTTAGGCATCAAGTATGTCAAGAAGGAGAAGAAGAAAAAGGACAAGAAAGACAAGAAAGACAAGAAAGAGAAAGAGAAAGAAGAAGAAGACAATAGTAAAACAAATATAGCTAACGACAATGAAAAGAACAAGACATAACTGGCTACGGACAATCGTCATTGCACTGATTCCCCTATGCCTCCTCACCCTATTCCCCTTGTCTGTCAAGGCACAATGCGGCATTGAGAATACAGCTTTCAAGTCGGGCGAGTTCCTCAGCTACGACCTCTACTTCAACTGGAAGTTTGTATGGGTCAAAGTCGGAACAGCTACCATGTCGACCATTCAGTCGAACTACAAAGGTCAGAAGGCCTTCCGAAGCAGTCTGATTACTCGTGGCAACGACCAGCTTGACAACGTATTTATGATGCGCGACACCCTGCTCAGCTATACTGACATGGACTTGGCCCCTTTGTATTTCCGCAAGGGAGCACGCGAAGGCGAGCGCTATTATATTGACGAGCTCTGGTACTCCTATCCAAAGGGCAACTGTCACCTGAAGATGCACCGTGTCGATGCAGATGGTGAGGTACACTGGAAGGACGCTGAATACAAGGACTGCATCTACGACATGATGAGCATTTTCCTGCGAGCCCGCAACTTCGATGCAGACAAGCTGAAGGTCGGTGAGAACATCCCTATGCCCATCAGCGATGCCAAGCACTTGAGCCATTCTTGGTTGAAATACACTGGTAAGACCACGCTGAAGATGAAGAACGGCATTGACAAATACCGTTGTCTGGTTTTCTCGTTTATTGAAAGAGAGAACGGTGAGAATCATGAGCTCATCCGCTTCTACATCTCTGACGACATGAACCACATGCCTGTCCGTTTGGATATGTTCCTCTCGTTTGGTTCAGCCAAGGCATACCTCACAGGCTACAAGGGTCTGCGCAACCCCATGAAATCGAAAGTCAAATAGGCCAATACTGTCAGCTTCCTGATACTTGTTGCCTATGGACGTATCGGAACTCTTCGCACGATGTGTAGAACTGACGACGATGGAGCCGTCAAGAGGTGCTGTCCGTTACATGCACCAGACCTTGGTGCTGGCATGTTCCGAGGCACTGAAAGGCAGTGGTCAGGGGTTTGGCAACGTTTTCTCACAGGTCGACTATCTCTGCAAGCGCAATGGTATTTCCATGCGCGATCGTCAGCGTATTCAGCAGATGCGTCGCCATTCAAACGGACGAGACTCTTTATCGTCTGACGACTGGCTCTACGACATACGTGCCCTCAGCCATTTCATTTCGACTATCTTTGCTGCTGACATTCCCCACGAGCTCCTCACCCGCATACCTGCTGAGCCACGAGCTCAGGAGCATGTTCCTCAGATCAACCTGCGCTACATCCGCTGTGTAGTCAACAGCTGGGACGACGGACACATCTACGCTACGACAGATGACGGCCCTATCACTATCATCACTTCTGATACGTCACTGGCCTCGCTGCTTACCATCGGCATGCAACTGAACCTGCTCGACTGCCATGCTGAGGGAGCCACCATCCAGCCAAAACTGATTGTGGTAGAGCCAGACTATCTGGTTGACATCTCAGCTATTGCAGCCTGTTTTCAGGACTATGGACATCATCCCTTCAGCTATCTGCTCAGCAGATTGTCGCCACGTGCCAATTCACCACAGATTCTCTTGGGAAACTTCGCTGGTGCTGTCCTTGACGATGTGATACACCACACCGATTACGACCCCAACGACACCATCCGTCAGACCTTCCGCCAGCAGGCCTTGCAGTTCTGCACCTGCGACACTTTCGACCCTCAGCAATTCAAAAGCGAAGCAGCCACACAGGTTGCAAACATCCGTGAGGCCGTCGGCATATTGTTTGGGAAGCATGCAGAACCTGGAGTTCGCCAACCAGAAGTCTACGACAGGACGAAGGCCCTCCTCGAGCCATCCTTCGTGTGTGAACAGCTGGGGCTACAAGGGCGCGTCGACCTCATGACCACAGACATGCGACTGCTGGTGGAGCAGAAGTCTGGCAAGAAATGGACGACGTACAAGGAGGATCACTACGTCCAGCTGCTGCTCTATTATGGTGTGCTGCGCTATAACTTCCAACTGCCAGCCGATCGCGTCGACATCCGGCTGCTTTACTCCAAATACCCTGCGCAACAGGGATTGCTGGTCATCAACTTCTACCAACAGCTGTTCCACGAGGCCATACAATTGCGCAATCGTATTGTGGCTATGGAAATAGCCATCGCACGCAATGGTTTCAGCACACTCATGCCACAATTGCGTTCCAATATCCTGCTGGAAAACAAAGAGCGCAGCGACTTCTTTGATCGCTATATCCGACCACGTATTGACAATATCTTCATGCCTTTGCAGAAGCTGTCAGGTATCGAGCGCGACTATGTCGACTGCATGCTTAGCTTTGTCTATCGCGAACAACTGGCACAGAAGGTGGGTGTGCAGGAAGGACAGGGCGGTGCTGTGGCTGACCTCTGGAACATGCCACTGGCTGACAAGCAGGAAGCAGGCAACATTCTGATGGGCACCATCGTCCACAAAGAGACTGACGCTGTCACACTGGCCATCGACACCCAGACGGTATTGCCCAACTTCCGACGAGGTGACATGGTGTACCTCTACCACTTCGAACAAGAGCCGGATGTCCGAGACAGCATTCTGTTCAAGGGAGTCATTCACAAGCTCACTGACACACAAGTCACCATCCACCTGAACGACAGTCAGCAGAACACCTCGCTCTTCCACGATGGCACGTACGCCATAGAACACGGAGCATCAGACATCGGTACCACTTCAGCACTCCGCTCCATACATGCCTTCTGTACGGCTTCCGCAGACAGGCGGGAACTGCTCTTAGGTCTCCGACCTCCACGCCACGACGCCTCCCAAAAGCTTTCACATAGCTACCATCCGCACTACGACGACGTGCTGCTTCGTGCCAAGCAGGCTCGTGATTTCTTCCTCCTGCAAGGTCCCCCAGGAACGGGGAAGACATCGATGGCCCTGCGATTCCTCGTCGAGGAAGAACTTCGTTATAACGATATCACGTTATTACGTCATAATAACAAAAAAGGAATCCTCCTGACGGCCTATACCAATCGCGCTGTCGACGAAATCTGCAGCATGCTGGAGGATGCCGGCTTCAGCTACATCCGTCTGGGCAACGAAGCTTCCTGCGACCCCCGTTATGCATCACGCCTGTTGGAAAACGTCCTGGGTCAGAGCCCCAAGCTCAGCCAGGTACGACAACAGCTGATCGACATGCCCATCATTGTCAGCACCACGTCGACACTACTGGCACGTCCCCACATCCTTGAGCTGAAGCATTTCTCGCTCTGTATCGTCGACGAAGCGTCACAGATATTGGAGCCCAACATCATCGGACTGCTGGTGTCAGACCAGATAGATCGTTTCATACTCATCGGCGACCACAAACAGCTGCCTGCAGTCGTACAACAGCCTGACGACGAGCCACGCCTGCATAGCTGCAGACTGTCACTCTTTGAGCGGCTGTTAGAACAGGAGCGAAGTGCAAAACGTGCCGATTTCATCGGGCTTTTGAGGCGTCAGGGACGTATGCACCCAGATATTGCAGCCTTCCCCAACGAGATGTTCTATGCCCGTGAACACCTGGAACCTGTGCCCTGTCCCCACCAGACGGAACTGCACCTCGACTACCAGCAGCCATCAGAAGATGCCCTCGACGACGTTCTCAAACAACATCGCGTCATCTTCTTCCCCACCACCCAACACCCATCACCCATCACCCATCACCCAACACCCACCACCCAGCACCCATCACCCATCACCCATCACCCAACATCCGACAAAGCCAATCGCGAGGAGGCTCGACAGGTGGCAGACCTGCTGCGACGCATTGAGCGACAGACAGCCAGCCACTTCGACCCAAACCATACGGTGGGCGTCATCGTTCCCTATCGCAACCAGATAGCTATGATTCGCCACGAGATAGCCCAGTTGGGCATTCCCCGACTGATGGATATCACCATCGACACCGTCGAACGCTATCAGGGTTCCCAGCGCGATGTCATCATCTACTCTTTTACTATCAGCCGCCCTTATCAGCTCGACTTCCTCACAGCCAACTGCTTCGAGGAAAGCGACAGCGAACACCATACGAGTCATACCATCGATCGCAAGCTGAATGTCGCCATGACGCGCGCGCGCAAACAATTAATATTATTAGGGGACTCAACGATACTAAGCCGTAATGCCCTCTTTGCAGAACTCATACGTCGATATCAAATCAAATAGAATATGCTAGCAAGTCATTATTACGAAGGAAAGATAGAAGCAGGCTGCGACGAAGCCGGACGTGGTTGTCTGGCAGGTAGCGTGTATGCTGCTGCTGTCATCTTCCCGGAAGACTATCAGAACGAGGAACTGAACGACTCGAAACAGTTGACGGACAAGAGAAGGAAACAGCTGCGCGAAATCATTGAGCGCGATGCCGTAGCCTGGGCTGTAGGCATTGTCACACCCGATGAAATCGACAAAATCAATATCCTCAACGCCTCAATCCTCGCTATGCACCGTGCCCTCGACCAGCTTTCTGTACGTCCAGAGGCCATCATCGTCGATGGCAATCGCTTCAAGCCCTACCATCCCATAATTGACGGTTCTCCCGTCAATATTCCCCACACCACCATCGTCAAGGGCGACGGCAAATATCTCAGCATAGCAGCTGCCAGCATCCTGGCCAAGACCTATCGTGACGACTATATGGACCAACTGGCCCTGGAATATCCGCAATACGACTGGCAAAAAAACAAGGGCTACCCCACCCCCAAGCATCGTGAGGCTATCCGTCAGTACGGCATAACGCCTTTCCATCGCAAGACCTTCAACATGCTTGGCGATGGCCAGTTGAGTTTTGACTTCTGAAGAGCAGGAAGAAGAAGAGGGTTAGCCACCCCGCCCACTGTCTTATCCATCCGACAGTAATCTCCTCCCCGCCCTTCAGCCCCGTTTCACCACACTTTGTCTTCAAAATAATCACAAATTCCTTCCCTTTTTATTTGCACAAGTCAAAAGAAGTTTGTACTTTTGCAAATGGATAGAATTTATTACTAACTATTACATATTATTATGAAAAGATTTACTATTCTAAAATCATTCCTTCTGCTGTGCGCCCTCATAGCAGGAGCTGGAACGGCGTGGGCAACAGATAAGTGGGTGAAGACCGCACCCGAAGATCTGGCTACAGGCGATATCGTGGTTATTGTTGACCAGACAACTTCTAAAGCTATGTCAAATAATAACGGCACAAGCAGTGCTCCTTCTGCTACTGATGTAACATTGAACACAGGCAAAGACGAAATTACCAGCGAAGTGGCTTCTACACTTCAGTGGAAGGTGACTGTAACCACCAGTAGTGGTACACGTTCGTATCAGTTCGGCGTATCAGGAACGTCAAATTACCTATATTGCACAAATACCAACAACGGTGTACGCGTAGGAACAAATAGTAATAATGCCTTTACGTACGAAAAGGACGAATCAAGTAGTTCGCAGAATAAGACAGACTACTATTTGAAAAATACCGCGACCTCCCGCTATATTGGCGTATACGACTCACAAGATTGGCGTTGTTATACTAGTATCGGCGCAAACATCAGCAAAACGCATACTGCTTTCTACAAGAAAGTATCTGAAGGCCCAGCGGTAATGCCGACAGAAGGCGTAGAAGACTGGAATATAACGTCTGGCCAATATAAACTTGGAACTAATGATTGGACGGATATCCCGACTACAGAGCCCGCTAAGGTGGCTTTTGATGGCGATGACGTTTATATTCAAATGACCATTTCCGGGATAACTCTGACTATAAAAGGTGTGAAGTCAGGCAATACGGTGACATTCCCTAAAAATCAGACTGTTGCATACTCAATGTTGACGTTGTATCTAATAGGTACAACTGACGGTACGACGGCTTCAGATATTGTTTTTAACTATGACTCTGGAGCAAAAACATTGACGCAGGTTACCTCGATTGTTGCAAGCATGACAGCGGATGGCGTATCAAGCGCTATAGCAACCATAAAAGATGTTGTACTGCAGAAGGCTGCATCTGCATCCTCAACCATCTATTCATGGGATGGCAGTGGTTCAACTTCTACAGCAAACGAGACGGGCGGAAAAGCTTCAGCAAAGGGTGGAAATAGCAATATCGTTGTTGGTGCCTCCCAAAAAGGTAACTGGTGCCTAAAATTTGGTAAAGGATTCGAAAACGCCAATTATATTGAAATTGCCCTTGATCAAGCTCTGGTAGGTGGGGAAACTCTTACTATCGGTGCATTCCTCACGTCTTCTTCTGCTGCTGTCCTGGGTGTTGATTTTGGCACCACAGCAACTCAGATTACAAAAAGCGATTTATACGTTTTGGAAAATAATGGTGTTCCTTCGGACTGGGAGCTTACTGTTCCTGCTGCAGCTGCTGGCAAAGATAAGATTAGGCTGTACAGGAATTCTGGAAGTGCTACCGTCTGGGTATCAAAAGTTGTTGTTTCTTCAGAAAGTACTGGATCAGGAACAAATGCAACATGGTCGTTAGACCCAACTTCAGCCGTTGTGTCTGCTGGCAAGAGTACGACTTTGCAATTAACGACGAATTATGACGGTGCTCTTACTTTCGAATCAAGCGACGAGTCGATTGCCACAGTCAGTTACAATTCTTCGACAAAGGTTATCACAGTCACTGGCAAAGCTGCGGGTGAGACAACTATTACAGTAACCGGTGCTGCAACTGCAACTTATAATGCAATCAACAAGGCTATTAGTGTAACGGTTAATCATTCGGAATTGGAAAGTAACTTTACAGACGTATTGGGTCCCTTAGGATATTCCTATTTTGCTCTTACACCTAAAGGTAGTGATACGTATGCACAACCTGATGTAACTTCAACTGACAAGACTGATAGCTATGGTCTACAGATTTCATTTGCTAAGGCAGATGGAACCTTACCACGTTTTGACTCAAATTATACACGTTTGTACAAAAATAACACGTTAACTATTACAGCACCTTCGAACAGCTACATAACAAAAGTTGTTTTTACGGAACCAACTACTGAAGAACAATGGAAAGGCACGATGACTGTTGAAGAGGGTGATTATGTTAACTCTGAAAAGACATGGTATGCAACATCTACGGGTATCACATCAATAGTGTTTACGGGAAAAGATGATACTAAACGTATTGGCGGCATTAAGGTTTATCTGATGGCCACTTCTATACAAGCCACCGTTTCTGCTGCTGGTTGGGCTACATGGGTTGCACCTGTCAACGTAACAGTTCCCTCTGGAGCTGAGGCGTATGCCGTTGCACTGAACGGTATCCACACGGATCTGACTGCTCTAACAGCTATTCCTGCTGGCACACCGGTGCTGCTAAAGAATGAGGGCACATACCAATTCCCTGTAACCACTGAAACTCCCGCTGCTGTTACAACAGCCTTGAAGGTAAGTGAAGGCACAGCTGTAGCCAATGCCTATGTGCTGGCTAAAAAGAATGACGTTGTCGGATTCTACAAATGGATAGGTACTGATCCAATTCCTGCAGGCAAGGTTTACTTAGTTTACACAGCTTCTAGCGCTCCTGACTTCATTGGCTTCGGCGATGCAACTGGCATCAGTTCAATTGAGAATGGACAAGTGACAATTGACAATTCTGAGGTTTATAACCTCGCAGGTCAGCGTGTTGCCCAGCCTACAAAGGGTCTCTATATTATCAACGGCAAAAAGTATGTTGTCAAGTAATTAATGAGAAAATTTGTGAGTAATTAATGGTAATTAATGTTCAAGAAGAAAGACAACGATTATGAAAAAGATATATTTAGAACCCGAAATGGAAATTGTTAAGATTGCAACGAAACAAATCTTGATGATATCAGGACCTGACGTTGTAGACGATGGTACTGGCGTAAGCAATCCTAATGACATCATGGCTCCTGAGCTACCCGGCGTCCCCAGTGTTCCTGGCCTGCCAGGCATGCCCAGCCTCTTTGAATAAAGGGAATCCGAACGATTACGATAGCAAGCTGCGCAGCCTTCAAACTGGCTGCGCAGCTTTTGTTTGCGCACCCTGGAAGGGAAAAGCGTCAGGGAGGGTCGTCGACAAAAGTTACCCTGTTAACATTATTTTAGGATTTTTCTTCGCGAACTTGTTTGTAGTTTTAGTTAATTTTCGTAACTTTGCAACCGCTTAGAGTTTCCCAAAACGGGAAACTTTTTGCAGAGAGAAAGCAGAAAAGTTTTCCAAAACGGAAAACTATCAATGACTGGCGGTGACCATAACTGCCACAAAAGCAAGTCAATAACTGAAGTAAAATAAACATAAAAATGGAAATTAAAAACTTTACCATTACCAAACGCGACGGCTCTAAAGACCGTTTTTCGTTAGACAAAATCATGAACGCCATCGTCAAGGCGTTCGAGAGTGTGGATGAACCAACCGATCTGGGAACGATCTCGAAGATTCTCAGTCATCTGGACATGCACGACGACATCAAGGTGGAAGACATTCAGAACCAGGTGGAGGAGGCTCTGATGCGCGAAGGCTTCTACAAGGTGGCCAAGTCGTTCATCCTGTATCGTCAGGAGCACCAGGAGGATCGTGATACGCTGGAGAAGATGATGTTCCTGTCGGAGTACACCGAATCGGTGAATGCTGCTACGGGTTCGAAGTACGACGCCAATGCCAACGTGGAGCACAAGAACATTGCCACGCTGATTGGTGAGCTGCCGAAGTCGAACTTCATCCGCCTGAACCGCCGTCTGCTGGTGGACCGTATCAAGAAGATGTATGGCAAGGACCTTGCCAACGAGTACATCGACAAGCTGACACACCACTTTATATATAAGAACGACGAGACCTCGCTGGCCAACTACTGTGCATCCATCACGATGTACCCCTGGCTCATCAACGGTACGATGGAGATTGGTGGCAACTCGACAGCTCCCACCAACCTGAAGTCGTTCGCAGGTGGCTTCGTCAACATGGTGTTCATGGTCAGCTCGATGCTGAGCGGAGCCTGTGCCACGCCAGAGTTCCTGATGTACATGAACTACTTCATCGGCAAGGAGTATGGTCTGGACTACTGGAAGCATCCTGAGCAGCAGGCCGACCTCTCGCTGAAGAAGCGCACCATCGACAAGGTCATCACCGATTACTTCGAGCAAATTGTCTATACCTTGAATCAACCCACAGGAGCCCGTAACTATCAGGCTGTATTCTGGAATGTAGCCTATTACGACAAGTACTACTTCCAGAGCATCTTCGGTGAGTTCTACTTCCCCGACGGTTCTCAGCCTGATTGGGACGGTCTTTCCTGGTTGCAGAAGCGCTTCATGAAGTGGTTCAACCAGGAGCGCACGAAGACTCTCCTGACATTCCCCGTAGAGACGATGGCTCTGCTGGTCGACGAGAACGGCGAATGCAAGGACAAGGAGTGGGGCGACTTCACAGCCGAGATGTACTCGGAGGGACACTCGTTCTTCACCTATATGAGCGACAATGCCGACTCGCTGAGTTCATGCTGCCGTCTGCGCAACGAGATTACGGACAACGGCTTCAGCTATACGCTGGGTGCCGGTGGTGTGTCGACAGGTTCGAAGTCGGTGCTCACCATCAACCTGAACCGTTGTATCCAGTATGCCGTCAACCACAAGATGGACTATCTGGAGTATCTGAGTGGCGTCATCGACCTGTGCCACAAGGTGCAGATTGCCTACAACGAGAACCTGAAGGAGCTGCAGCAGCACGGCATGCTGCCCCTGTTCGACGCAGGCTACATCAACATCGCACGCCAGTATCTGACCATCGGTATCAATGGTCTCGTCGAGGCTGCCGAGTTCATGGGCCTGAAGATTACGCCCAACGACGACTATCTGCACTTCGTACAGGGCATCCTGGGACTCATCGAAAAGTACAACAAGCAATACCGTTCGAAGGACGTGATGTTCAACTGCGAGATGATTCCTGCCGAGAACGTCGGCGTGAAGCACGCCAAGTGGGACCGTGAGGACGGATACTTCGTGCCACGCGACTGCTACAACAGTTATTTCTATGTGGTTGAGGACGACTCGCTGAGCGTCATCGACAAGTTCAAGCTGCACGGTGCTCCCTATATCCAGCACCTGACGGGTGGTTCCGCCCTGCACATGAACCTGGACGAGCACCTGTCGAAGCAGCAGTATCTGCACCTGCTGAAGGTGGCTGCACAGGAGGGATGCAACTACTTCACGTTCAACATCCCCAACACAGTGTGCAACGACTGTGGACACATCGACAAGCGTTACCTGAAGGAGTGCCCTCACTGCCATTCAAAGAACGTAGACTACATGACCCGCATCATCGGTTACCTGAAGCGCGTCAGCAACTTCTCGCAGCCCCGCCAGGAAGAGGCAGCACGCCGTTTCTATGCTCACGCATAATATCTCAAATGAGGAATGAGAAATGAGAAATGAAAAATAACGGGCTTTGCCCTAAATGAAAAATGAAAAATGCAATGCTGTGGCAGGTCATTTCTCATTCCTCATTTCTCATTTAGAACGAAGTGAATTATGCTGAAATACGTAAATACAGGGGTTGTTTTTCAGGAGATACCCGACGAAGTGACACTGGCAATAAACATTTCTAATTGCCCGTGTCACTGCCCGGGTTGTCACAGCCATTATCTGTGGGAAGACATCGGTCTGCCCCTGAATACTGATGCATTGGACGATTTCATCGCCCAGTACGGCTCCGATATCACGTGCATAGCCTTTATGGGAGGTGATGCTGACCCAAAAGGGGTCAACCAGCTGGCACAATACATCCACGAATGCTACCCCCAGTTCCGTGTGGCCTGGTATAGCGGACGAATCCGTATCCCGTCGGTGGTCAACAAACAGGACTTCGACTACATCAAGATCGGGCCATATATCCGTCACCTGGGGCCGTTGAAGTCATCGACAACCAACCAGCGCATGTATCGTCAGACGCCGGATGGCGACTTCGAGGATATCACCTACAGGTTCTGGCGCCAGCACGATGTGGCAGTGTAAAAGAGTTACTTCACAATAACAGACGGAACGCAAACAAAAGATAACTTTGAGAGCTGTCCGTCTGTATATTTATTTGGTACGGATATAAGTGCGATAGCCGTAGGCGATAATGACTAGGAAGCACACCAAAGGCAGGACGAACGAGACGTTAACAGCAGGCATGTCGAAAAGCGTTCCCATATCAATGATCCTGGCCTGCAAAGGAGGCAGCACAGAGCCGCCGAGGATGGCCATGATAAGACCTGCTGCACCAAATTTCGCATCGTCGCCAAGTCCCTGCAAGGCAATGCCATAGATAGTGGGGAACATCAAAGACATACAAGCCGAGATGGCTACCAGACAATAGAGACCACCACGTCCGTCAATGAAGATGACACCCAGCGTCAGACAGGCTCCCACTACAGCCAAAATGCCCAGCAGGGCACCTGCATTGATGTATTTCAGGAAATAGGTGCAGATGAAACGACTCGTTACAAAGATGGCCATCGCAATGATGTTGTAGGTCTGCGACAGCACCTCAGCCTCCTGTTCGGCCATGCCTTCATTCATCAAGACGCGCGTACCATATTGAATAATAAAGGTCCAGCACATGATTTGCACGCCGACATAGAAGAACTGGGCAATGACGCCCTCACGGTAGTAGTCGATACGGAAGATACGCTTCAACGTGGCCATAGGGTGTACGTCATGGTTCTGGTCAGCATTATGGGGCATCTTGGTAAACCAGATGACAGCAAACATAATGGCGATGATGGCACCAATGGCCAGATAGGGAGCAATGAGCACGCTGAGGTCTGAGTCACGCATAGCCGTAAACTGGGCATCATCCAGCAAGGCACGCTCCTCGGTGGAGGCAGGATTCAGCTTGGCCTGAATAAAGTTCATAGCGACATACATGCCACACAGTGACCCCATGGGGTTGAAGCATTGGGCCATATTCAAACGGCGTGTCGATGTCTCCTCAGTACCCATCGAAAGGATATAGGGGTTACAACTCGTCTCAAGGAACGACAGGCCACAGGTCAGAATGAAATAGGCCACAAGGAAAGGATAGTACATACCTGTCCACGATGCTGGCAGGAACAACAGGGCACCAGTGGCATAGAGCCCTAAACCCATCAGTACACCAGCCTTATAGCTGTATTTACGGATAAACATCGCAGCAGGGAAAGCCATCGCAAAGTAACCACCATAGAAGGCCACCTGCACCAAAGCGCCGTCTGTGACACTCATGCGGAAGATCTTGGAGAAAGCTTTCACCATCGGGTTGGTGATGTCGTTGGCAAAGCCCCAGAGGGCAAAGCAGGAAGTCACGAGGATGAACGGAACAAGGTAACTGACACCGTCCTTCGAAAGAATAGATTGGTTCTTATTGTCCATGATTTCTGATAGTTTTCAAGTATTCAGCCTTAATGGCGGTTGCAAAGATAAGCATTTTTTTCGTAATCCGTCAAGTATTTCGAAAAAAAATCCATTTTCGGCGCTAGGCAGGGGAATTGATGACACCGGACGGAATTGTCCGTCTATTATAAAAGTAATGAAATAAAAACAATTGATATGAAAAGACTCTTTCTTATTGCTGCAGTGCTGACAGCGACGATGTCTGCCAGTGCACAATATCCTGATTTGACTGACGAGGCCAAGGCACTCATCGGTCAGCAAAAGAAACAATGGAAAGCTCATGCTGACTCCGCATGGGAGGTGGCATTCCCCATTGTCGTCGAAGAAGCGAAGGCTGGCCGCCCCTATGTGCCCTGGGCTTCACGCCCCTATGACCTCCGCCAGGCCAAAATTCCAGCATTCCCCGGTGCTGAGGGTGGTGGCATGTATACCTTCGGTGGTCGTGGTGGCAAGGTGCTTACCGTTACCAACCTGAACGACGATGGCCCTGGTTCGTTCCGCTGGGCCTGCGAACAGGGTGGTGCCCGCATCGTGGTGTTCAATGTGAGCGGTATTATCCGCTTGAAGTCACCTGTCTACGTGCGTGCTCCCTATATCACCATTGCCGGACAGACAGCACCTGGCGACGGTGTCATCATTGCAGGCGAGTCTTTCCAGGTCGACACGCATGATGTCATTGTTCGTCACATGCGCTTCCGTCGTGGAGAAACCAATGTCATGAACCGCGAAGACTCCTTCGGTGGTAATCCTGTAGGAAACATCATGATTGACCACTGTTCGTGCGAGTGGGGCTTGGACGAGAATATCTCGTTCTATCGTCACATGTTTGACATGAAGGATGGCAAGCCGAATCGCAAGGAGCCGACAGTTAACGTGACTATCCAGAACACCATCAGCGCAAAGGCCCTCGACACTTGGAATCATGCCTTTGGTTCAACAATAGGTGGTGAGAATACGACCTTTATGCGTAACTTGTGGGCAGACAACACTGGCCGTAACCCAAGTATTGGCTGGGGCGGTGTGTTCAACTATATCAATAATGTCGTTTACAACTGGGTACATCGCACGGCTGACGGAGGAGAGTTCTCAACCATGTCGAACTTCATCAACAACTACTACAAACCCGGTCCGCTGACTCCAAAGAACACCCCTGTTGGCCATCGTATCGTGAAGAGCGAGAGCCGTTCGCAGGGACTGTTCCCATATAAGCAGTTCGGACGTGTCTATGCAGTAGGAAACATCATGGAAGGCTATCCCGAAATCACTAAGGACAACTGGAACGGAGGTATCCAAACGGCCGATAAGGACGGTGAAATGGACGAAACTGAGTTGGCTCTGATGCGTTCTAACGAGCCATTCGTCTGTCCGCCTATCACCATCATGGAGACAGAACAGGCCTTCGATTGGGTGCTCTCCAATGCTGGAGCCACCGTACCCTGTCGTGACATCGTTGACCAGCGCATCTGTGAGGAGGTTCGAACAGGAAAAGCCTATTATGTGGAGAACTATGAGGAGCAACTGGCCAAGATAGAGAAGAAAACCAAGAAGCCACAGAATCCTTATGGCGATATGTGGGGCCTGCATGAGAAGTCGAAGAACACTGAGGGATACTTCAAGTACCGTCGTCTGCCCAACGACAGCTACAAGCAGGGTGTTATCACTGATCCGCGCCAGATGGGTGGCTATCCTGAGTACAGAGCTTGGCAGCCTTATAAAGACACAGACATGGACGGTATGCCCGACGAGTGGGAAACTGCTAACGGCTTGAATCCCAAAGATGCCACCGATGCCGTGAAGGACTGCAATGGCGATGGCTATACAAATATCGAAAAGTATATCAACGCCATTCCTACGAGTACGAAGGTTGACTGGACTGACGTAAAGAATAACCACGACACCCTCGCTGAAAAGGGTAAACTGATGTAAGTTTATGAAAAGGACTGTATTGTTTGTAGCCATAGCTTGGTTGTATGCCCTGACGGTTTCCGGACAGTTGGTAGTCCTCAATGATGACGGACGTGACTCGTCTTATGTCCAGAATATCGTCAACCGATCACAGAAGATTGTCGACGGCCTCCAGCTCGATGACAAGAAAACAGCTCGTAATGTGCGCAACATCATTGCCAACCGATATTTCCTGCTGAATGATATTCATTCAAAGTATGATAAGACGCAGCAAGAAGCTCTCGATGCAGAATTGTATAAGCACCACTTCGAACTGGCATCAGCATTGGCACTATATTTGAATGATGACCAGATAGATGCCGTCAAGGATGGTATGACCTTCGGACGCTTGAAGCGCGACTATCAGGCAACACAAGACATGATACCCTCGCTCTCCGACTTCGAGAAACAGCAAATACTCATCTGGCTCAAGGAGGCCCGTGAGTATGCTATGGATGCTGCTGACTCTAAGGGCAAGCATTTCTGGTTCGACAAATACCGTGGTCGCACCAACAACTGGCTCTCAGCCCGCGGCTACGATCTCAAGAAAGAACGTGATGACTGGATGAAACGCATAGAAGAAGCTAAGAAGAAATAAAGCATGAGAAGACTCCTTATAGCCTTAGTAGCTCTATCAAACCTATTTATCCCATCGGCTGCCCAAGAAGTGCCGATGGATTACTCGTTTTGTGGCTATCACCGTTCAGAATTGCCCATTCCATCGGTAAACAATGCTGTATACGTACAGCCTAAGGTTGGAGACAACTCACAGCAGATTCAAGCTGCCATAGATTTTGTTAGTCAACAAAAGCCGGATAAGAAGACTGGCTTTCGTGGGGCCGTCCTATTAGCAGAAGGCAGATATGACATCAGCGAGCCCCTACGTATTCGTACCAATGGTGTTGTATTGCGTGGCAGCGGACGCGAAAAGACAGTAATCCACAAGACAGGCTACGACCGGGGTGCAGCCATATATATAGAAGGTACGCGCGAAATCATCACCAAAGACACACTGGCGATTGCTGACGTACAACCAGGTGCCCTTTCAATTCGTGTGCAAGGTGGTTCTCCCGCCTTGAAACAGGGAGCTCGCCTCACCATCTGCCGTCCTTCCACGCAGGAATGGATAGATGAGCTGGGCTGTGCTTCTTTTGGCGGTGGCAAACGTATGGGCTACTGGGCATGGCATGTAGGAGACATTGATTTACGATGGAATCGTCAAATATCATCGATAAACAGAACAGAGATCAAACTCGACGCCCCACTTACCTGTAGCATAGAACAACGCTTTGGGGGTGGCAAAGCCATCGTCTACGAACAAACAGGCCTTATCGAAGAATGTGGTATAGAAAACCTGTCTTTGGAAAGTGATTACGACCATACCCTTCCTATGGATGAGAGCCATTGCTGGGACGGCATCTATCTGGCCGATGCAGAAAACTGCTGGGTCAGGATGGTGAACTTCCGCCACTTTGCAGGATCGGCAGTGGTCATCCAGAAATCATCTCAACAGATTACAGTTGAAGATTGCCAATCATTAGAACCCGTCTCAGAGATGGGCGGTTTTCGTCGTCGCACATTCTTGACTTTCGGTGAAATGGTGCTTTTTCAGCGCTGTTACTCCGAACATGGTATCAACGATTTCGCTGTAGGGCATACAGCTCCAGGTCCCAACGCCTTTGTACAATGCGAGACTTTCGAAAGCTTTGGACCCAGTGGCGCCATCTCTTCGTGGGCACCAGGTATACTGTTTGACATCGTCAATATTGACGGCAATGACATCGTCTTTAAAAATTGGGAATTGGAGAAGTTCGGTGCAGGTTGGGCTACGGCCAATAGTACTATGTGGCAGTCAACAGCGTCGGGATTATACTGCTATTCACCAGACTCCCTGAATCGCAACTATTCTATTGGCTGTTGGGGACAGATTCTGGGTAATGGTGAATACAGTGAGATGAACGAGCATGTCAGACCTTACTCACTCTTTGCCTCACAATTAGAGAAAAGATTAGGACATAATGTTGATGAACAATGCCGGATACTTCTTCGGGATTGCAATGCCAGCAGTTCACCAACCATTGAGGAAGCTGACAAGTTGGCTAAAGAGGCCCTATTGCCGCGCCAAACTCTAAAACAATGGATTGACAATGCTGTCTTCACGGGAAACACCATCCCAGGACAACTGAAGCCATTCATCTATAAAGGTATAAAAAAACATGATTCCCGCCAATATGATTATCGCATCATAAATGGCTGGTTAACGAAAGACAATGAAGTATTAGTTGGCGGTAAACACCAGACGCCCTGGTGGAACGGACGCACAACGGATGCTGCGATGGCTAAAGCTAAACCCGCCCTTACCCGTTTTGTACCCAGCTACGAGGGGACAGGAGGCACCGACCGTATAGATAGCGTCATTGAAGACATGAAACGTCGCCATACCTTATTGTTCAGTCAGAACTATGGGTTATGGACAGACCGTCGGCGCGATGACCACGAACGTATACGTCGTAAGGACGGAGATGTCTGGGCCCCCTTCTACGAACAGCCCTTCGCCCGAACAGGTCAAGTGCAACGCTGTTTTGACGCCTTGGCTTGGGACGGACTGTCCAAGTATGACCTGACCAAACTCAACAAATGGTATTTCTATCGCTTGCAGCAATTCGCTAAAAAGACCGAATCCATCGGTCTGCTTTTAAAAAACCAGCACTATTTCCAGCATAACATTCTGGAGGCTGGTGCACATTGGGTAGATTGTCCTTGGCGCACAGCTAACAACATCAACAAAACGCCATTCCTTGAGCCTGTCAACTTCACGGGTGACAAGCGCATCTTTACGGCAACTATGTTCTACGACATAACCAATCCTACGATGCGAGAACTGCATCGTCAGTACATCCGACAGTCGTTAGATGCCTTTAAAGGTCAACCCAATGTCATCCACTCTATCGGAGAGGAATTTACTGGTCCACTTCATTTCGTACAATTCTGGCTTGATGTTATTGCAGAATGGGAACAGGAGAATGGCCCTGTTTTGGTAGCGTTAGCCGTGAACAAAGACGTACAAGATACAATACTGAAAGATCCTGTGCGATCAAAAATCGTTGATATCATCGATATAGAGCAATGGTTTTACCATAACAAGGGCGAATACGCCCCACCTGGTGGCGTCAATATGGCACCACGACAGTATTTGCGTAAAATTCGTACCGGCAGTGCTCGTTTCGAAGACGTCTACCGAGCTGTTAGCGAGTATCGTTCTCAGTATCCTGACAAGGCCGTCGTCTATTCCGCCCAGAAATATCCTGATATGGGTTGGGCAGCATTGATGGCGGGCGGTTCGTGTGCCTCCATTCCTGTCAAAGACAAAACTCTCCTTTCTGCATTGTCAGAGATGACCCCACACCATTCTGAGCCAGACGTCTATCTCATGCAAGGGGAAAAAGGCTGGCTGGTATATAGTTCTGCTGAAGAATGCAATCTTCATATAGGTAATAATCGGTATGTATTATATCGGATACACGGTGAAACCGGAGAAATTTCGCGCATAAAGGATATTTCCGGAACACTAAAGCTCCAGGAAAAAGGCATTTTCTGGATTTGTAAAAAGTAAAAGAATAATGGGAAAAATGTAGAAAATACCGATTTTTCCCATTATTTTAACGGATTTTGTGAGTCTTTTGTTGTTATTTTCCTTAACTTTGCAACTGAAAAAACAAACTACTATCAAAATAAAGTCCGTTTCAATATGGCTACTAACATTTTCAAAGAACGCACCCAACGATTGGTAACACAGTTCTGCGCCGGCGACGACAACGCTTTTGCAGAGTTGTACGACATGTATGTGCAGATACTATTTAACTATGGTATGAAACTTACCACCGATCAAGAATTGCTGAAAGACTGTATCCATGATGTGTTTGTCAAGGTCTACAACAAGCGTAACGACAAAAATTCGATTAACAATCTTTGTTCCTATCTGATTATTTCTCTAAAAAATCGTCTGCTTGATGAATTCCGCCGCCAAACGTTTACCACGCCTAATGCTGTGGAGACATACGAGTATAGACGTTCTGCAGAAGATGTTGAACGCGACTATCTCTGTCAGGAACGCGAATTCATGCAGTCAGCCAAGGTAGCCCACTTGATGCAGAATCTGACCCGTCGCCAGCGTCAGGCCATCACCTTATATTATTTAGAGGAACGCAAATACGATGAGATTTGTGGTATCATGAATATGAACTACCACTCTGTTCGGAATCTGATGCATCGCGGCATGCTAAAATTGCGCGAGGCTGCAATGTAAGAATATCACTGAGAGAAGTCGACAAAGTTTATTGATGACAAATCCTTGCGTATTTCGTCTTAATAATAACAAATAAGACGAAGCACGTGAAAAGAGAGATATATACAACAGTTGAGCAGTTCCTACGTGATGATGACTTTATCCGATACGTATTGGACGCTACACCCGACAAAGAGTCCTATTGGGCTTCTTATCTTTCTGCTGCTCCCCAGATACGTGAAGTTTATCTGAAGGCATATGATATCCTTCAGCATTTGGATGATTGTGACTTGCTAACACCTGAACAAACAAAGGTGTTAAAACATCGGATTTTTATGACCCTCCAGGTTTCAGTTCATTCATAAATGGTCTGAAACACCGTTATTTACAAAGTTTACAGCCATCACACTTGTTCAGCTCGCCACGGAATCGTTTCTCGACAAGATAATGCAGGCGATCACGAAGCGGTTCGAGCTGCATTTTGTCGATAACCTCGTTGATGAATGCATTCTGCAACAGCATCTTAGCCTCTTCGAGCGAAATGCCGCGCTGACGCATATAAAAGAGAGCCGCATCGTTCAACTGGCCCACCGTAGAGCCATGAGCGCACTTCACGTCGTCAGCATAGATTTCTAGCATGGGCTGGGTGTACATACGAGCCTCCTTGGTGGCTGTCAGATTCTGGTTTGTCATCTGCGACGTCGTCTTCTGAGCTCCATGTTCCACAAGCACACGACCAGCAAAGGCACCAGTGGACTGGTCGTCGAGCACGTATTTATAGAGTTCGTTGCTTGTACAGTGCGACACCTTGTGGGTAATCAGCGTATTGTTGTCCACATGCTGCTGCTTGTCAGCAATGACGCAGCCATAGCACTGACACTCAGCACCTTCACCAGATAGTGTCAGGTCGAGTTTGTTGCGTGTAACGCCGTTGTGCAACGTGATGACGTTGTGGTTCGCACGACTGTTGGCCTGCTGGTCGATATATACGTTGCTCGCGCGTACATTTTTGTAATGTGTCTCCTCCAGGCAGTAGAGGTCGAGCGAAGCATTCTCCCCCACAAAGGCCTCAATGACCTGCGTGGCCAGGAAATTCTTGTCATCGGCTGCATGGTCGCAAAACAGCATCTTCAGCTCTGCTCCCTCTTCCAAGACGATAAGCACACGACGATTGACCATGAGAGCCTCTCCCCCCGCCCTCCCCCATAGGGAGGGAGCTTTTAGAATATTAATCACCTGGATGGCACGATCCACCTTGACGTTCTTTGGCACATAGACGAAGAGTCCGTCCTGAGCCAGCATGGTGTTCAGGGCCGTGATGGCGTCCTCTTTGTCTGCCAACTGATTGTAGTATTCCGTCGAGGCAAACTCCTTCAGCGAACCAACGACGACACCTTCAGGCAGGTGACCTTTGGGCTGTTCCTTCGTATAGAACATGTCATTAACCACAAAGTAGAGGCTCGTCGAGAGGTTAGGCACATCGCAGCGGAAAGCCTGATAGGGGTCAACAGGAATCTCTAGGCGATTCAGGTTCAGGCCATAGTCAGGAGTGAAAAGCTTCTGAATATCCGTGTATTTGTAACGTTCGACCTTTCTGCTGGGGAACCCATACGTAGCAAAACTATCGAAGGCAGCATCGCGCTGGGCATTCATCACCTCCGATGAATGCTTGCAAATCATCTCACGAGCCTGCTTATAAAGTTCTATGTATTGCTGTTCAGAACCAGAAGTAATCATAATTACTAATTCCTAATTTCTAATTACTAATTAAAACTACTCCTCTCCAACCTCTTCCTTAATCCAATCGTAACCATGTTCCTGAATCTGGACAGCAAGATCAGGGCCACCCGTCTTGACGATGCGTCCTTTGTAGAGCACATGGACGTATTGCGGACGAATCATCTCCAGCAGACGGTCGTAGTGGGTAATGACAATGCACGACGATTCTGGCGTCTGCAGTTTGTTCACACCTTCAGCTACAATACGCATAGCGTCGACATCAAGACCAGAGTCCGTCTCGTCAAGAATGCTCAACTTCGGCTCAAGCATTGCCATCTGGAAAATCTCGTTGCGCTTCTTCTCGCCACCACTGAAACCCTCGTTTACGGAGCGATTGGCCAACTTCGAGTCGAGCTCCACAATCTTACGCTTCTCACGCATCAGCTTCAGAAACTCAGCAGCATTCAATGGCTCCAGACCCTGATACTTGCGTTTCTCGTTGATGGCAGCCTTCATGAAGTTGGTCATCGACACGCCAGGAATCTCCACAGGATACTGGAACGACAGGAACAGGCCTTCGTGAGCCCTGTCCTCAGGTTTCATCTCCAACAGGTTCTTGCCATTGAACCAAGCCTCACCCTCAGTCACCTCGTAGAGCGGATTGCCCACAAGCACAGCAGAGAGCGTCGATTTGCCAGAACCGTTAGGACCCATGATGGCATGCGTCTCGCCATCGCGGATGGTGAGGTCGATACCTTTCAATATCTCTTTTTCGCCAATCTTGGCATGCAAGTTTCTTACTTCTAACATATCGTCGTTTATTCTATTGGGTTGCAAAATTACGAATAAAAAGTGAGCTTTCCAAAATGTTACGCCACTTTTCTTCTACTTTCTTCTATTCCGATGACAAAAGAGCGCGATACCCGTCTAATAATAAATTAATGATTAAACTGTAAATATGAAAAACGGAAAGAGTTGTTTTGGCGTGATTATCGGAACACGCGCCTATTTTAATTCAGAGTTGGCCAAGGACGTGCGCAAGCAGTTGCTGAAGACGCTCGACGATGGAGGCTACGAGTATATCATTCTGCCTGAGGACGCCACGCCTACAGGCAGCAGCAGTATTGAGACGCGCGAGGACGGTCTGAAAGTCAGCAAGCAGTTTCGTGAGCATCGCGATGAAATCGACGGAATTATCGTGTCACTGCCCAATTTCGGTTTTGAAATCGGTATCATCAATGCCATCAGCGATGCAGACCTGAACGTGCCTGTTTTGGTGCAGGCCTGCGACGACGAGAACGACAAGGTTGACCTTGACTCACGTCGCGATGCCTTCTGCGGAAAGATCAGCGTATGCAACAACCTCTACCAGTATGGCATTCCCTTCACTGACACCACGCTGCACACCTATTCTATATATAGTCCGCTGCTACGTCAGGACATCGACCGTTTTGCTGCCATCTGTCGTGTGGTGAATGGCCTGCGCCACTGTCGTATCGGACAGATTGGCACGCGTCCCTTAGGCTTCAACACCTGTCGCGCCAGCGAAAAGCTGTTGCAGCGTAGTGGCATCACCGTTGTTCCTGCTGACCTGAGCGAGATACTCTATGCTGCCCAGAAAATTCAGAACGACGATCCGAAGTTCAAGCAGATGTGCGAGCGCATCCAGAACTACGCCCTCGTTCCTGAGAACTATCGCGAGAAGCTGAACCTGCAGGCCAAGTTTGGTGTGGCTGTCGAGAATTGGATCGAGGCCAACGACGTGCAGGCTGTGGCAATCCAATGCTGGGATTCGCTGGAACAGAACTACGGCTGTGCTGCATGCGTCACGATGTCGATGCTCTCAGACAAACTCATTCCTGCTGCATGCGAAACTGACCTTGCTGGTGCTGTCTCGATGTACGCACTGGCCTTGGCTTCGAACAATGCCCCTGCCCTACTCGACTGGAACAACAACTTCGCTGAGGATCGCAACAAGTGCGTGTGCACCCACTGTGGCAACTTCCCCAAACAGTTTGTCGGCAATAGCGACCTCAAACTTGGTCCGTTGGGTGTATTAGGACGTACATTGGGTAAGATAAACACCTTTGGTGCCGTCTATGCAAAGGTATCAGAGGGTCCGTTCACTTTCTTCCGCATCTCTACAGACGATCCGAAGGGCTATATCAAGGCTTACCTGGGCAAGGGCCAGCTGACCAACGACCCCTATGGCATGGATGGCTGCATTGCTGTGACACAGGTCGACAACCTGCAGAAGCTGATGAAGTACATCTGCAAGAACGGCTTCGAGCATCATGTCGCCATGTGCCGTACCGATGTGGTAGACATCGTACAAGAAGCCTTAGAGACCTATCTGGGCTGGCAGCTCTACGTACACGAGTAAGAAGAGTCAGAACAGCAGGTGGTAGGTGCCACCAGCCAAAGGCTTGACGATTCCCTTCATCTCCAATTGGAAGAGAAGGGCAGTCAGCTGACCAATAGGCAGATTCGTTTTGACACTGATGATATTCAATTGCAGGTCGTTAGTCTGTTTCAGCAGGCTGACGACTTTCTCTTCGTCTTCACTCAAGTCAGGAAACAGCTGGCCCTCAACGGCTTCAGTGTGCTCCGACGCTGTCTGCCAGCCCATGCTTTCCACGAAGTCAGCAGCTGAAGTAATCAATGCGGCTGTATTGTTGCGAATCATCTTGTTACAACCTTCGCTATAGGGTGCCCCCACAGCCCCTGGGAAGGCAAAGACGTCGCGGCCATACTCCTGAGCCACACGACAAGTGATGAGTCCTCCGCCCTTAATGGCACTTTCCACAAGAATGGTGGCATCCGAACAGCCTGCCACAATACGGTTGCGCTGACGGAAATTGTTAGGCAAGGCCTCCGTCTGACTCATATACTCCGTCAGCAGTCCACCCTGCGACAACATCTCCACAGCTGTGTCACGATGACGATAGGGATATATCTGGTCAAGACCATGGGCCAGCACACCCACAGTCTCAAAGCCCTGTTTCAAGGCATTGCGATGGGCACAGATATCGATACCGTAAGCTAAGCCGCTGACAATGAGCACCTGCGGACACAACTGGCGCAGGTCGCTAACAAAACGCTGAATGAGGTCCTGACCATAGCTGGTACAATGGCGTGTGCCCACGATGTCGAGCACATAGCGCTGGTTCAGGTCTGCATTACCTCTATAATATAGGATAATAGGAGCATCAGGGCAGTCGAGCAGACGCTGGGGATAGTCAACATCATTGAGCGTCATGGCACGAATCTTGTTCTTGGTGACAAACTCCATTTCAGCAGCAGAACGACGCAGGGCATCGTCCCAGTGCTTCATCTGTTCACGAAGTCGTGGTGTAGCATCGGGCATCACATCACCGATGTCGTTACGATGTTCATAGACAGCCTGTCCGCTTCCCAGTTCCCGATAAAGCAACAAGGCCGTTTGGAAATTGAAGCCCATCATGCGCGTCAGCGCCATTGTGTAGTAAACTTCGTCGGAGTTGTTCATCATTTCGTTATGACGATATTTCGTTATTCCGTTATTTCGATATCTCGTTATTTCGACGGTAAATAAGGTGCAAAGGCCTCATCATAGTCTTTGCTCTCGCTCAGCTTGCCATTGACGAGGCACACCAGCATGATGCTGCCACGAAAACAAAGCACTTCGTCAGAAGCACGGAAGATATCCTGATGGAAGATATACTTGACACCTTCCTTCTCAAGCCACAGACGCGAGATGAACTCGTCATCACAGCGCAGAGGGGTCTTATACTGCAGATTCATGCGTGCCACAACGGCGTCGACACCTTTCTCGTGCATTTCAGCAAACGACAGTCCACACTGCTTCAAAAACAGGTGGCGTGTATGCTCAGTATAGTGGAGATAGTTGGCATTGTTGACAATGCCCTCGATGTCACATTCGTAGTCGCGCACCTCCATACGGGTTTCAAAAACGTATTTATTCATATTATAATCGTTATGTCTTTATAACGGGATAACATTATTTCGAAGATTTATTTCGTTTCAGATATTCATAGCCGATGCGACAGCGAAGACAGTCGCGCTTGTCGCAGTATTCCTTCTTGAGCTGTATAAGAGCCTGTGAGTCACCGGCTGTTTTAACCTGGAGACCACACTCCTGCCACATGCGGATGATGTGATTGTTCTCAGCCTTCAGCTGTTCCAGAAAGTCAAAGGCACGGTCGCACAGTTCTTCCCGACCGGTGTGACGACCATAGGCGAAGAGGAGTGGTACGCACGTGTTAATGATGAGCAGATTGATGCTGAATGGCGACAAGTGCTTGGTATTGCGCACACTCTCTGAGCCGAAGGTGTAGTGTGTCTCCCAATAAGGCGTCACCTGTGTCTTCAGACAATCGGCAAGACCCAGCATATCCTGACATTCCACCAGCTGCGACAGCCCAGCCTTTCGCTGATAATAGAGGTTGGCCAACTGCGAGATGCGGATGTGCGGAAAGTTCTGGGGACGAAGTCGGAGGAAACGCCAGCGGTGATAGTCCATCGGTTGCAGCGAGAACTTATGGGCCAGATACTGATATTCGTTACGCAGTTTGGCGAAGTAGCCTTCATTGAGGGCCTCTTGCTGATAGCGTTCAGGAACGGCCTCCAGCTCAAGAAGTCCAGCCTGCCCCATGAATATGGCTTCAATCTGGAACAGGTCGTCACGGTGCTTGCCGACAGCTGTCAGGAGAATATGACGCCCCCATTCCTCAAAGGCGTCGCCATTGATGCCGAAACCGTAGTTGCGGGCCAGCGTGATAAAGTAAGCCGCCTCCCACGAGCCTTCAGCCTGACGTACCCGCTGTTCGATGGCAACGGTCTTCTGTTCCAACCGCTCCGTCTGCAGGGCTGCCATCCAAGCGTGAACGGTCAGCGGTGCCAGGTTTGGAATGATGCGGTAGCAGGGCGGATAGGTGTCTGTCTTCAGCAATTCTTCGTAGTTTTCTTGAACTGATGGGGGAACCGTCAGACACAATTGGGGCAGATAGTCACCTTTCGATGTCTGGACATCACAATCGGCCTCGCCCACGACATGTAAGACGACGTTATCATAGTTGGCATCGTGATCATGACCATGTTGATACCAGTGTGACGAACGGTCGTGAATCTCGATATTCCCCACCCACAACGTGCCGCCAATCTTCACTTTGGCATTGAAGAAGTCAGGACCGCTGTTACGATTATGCAATCCTGGGTCGATGATTTCCAGCGGCCTTCCGTCAGTAGTTTCCAACGGATGAGCCGGCCAAAACCTGTGTTTCCAACAATAATGCAGCAGCTGTTCCATCTCTGTTTACTTCTTCTTGGCCACAAGAACATCTTTGTTGTGTTGGGCAAAAAGTGCAAACATGTCCTTGATGGCAGCATAATTCTTGGTGGGATGAGCAACCTTGTTGATATTGAACTGATAGTGAACTTCTACCTTACCCTCGCTGAGAAAGGTTGCCAGCCGACCGTTAAGCCCCTTATCAGGCGTGGTGGCAGCAATGGATTCAGGAGCGGCTTCCACCACATAGCCCTCGGGCATCGTCACGTTGATGATGACCTGTTCAGACTCTGTCGTTGGGAACTCCACAGGCAATAGGCGCTGGTCGTCGGTAAACGGATTCTCCCTAATGGGCAAAAGGCCGTAAGGCGAGAAGCTGATGCCGTTAGCATCGGCTGTTCCCTGCATGCTGATGTCCTTCTCCTCTTTGGTCTCCTGACCGTTGCCAGAGCGAAGAATGGTCTGCTTGCCCTGCAGAAGTCCCTGAGCTGAGAGTGTGGCATCTATGACCGTCGTCACCTTGGGACGTGACACTTTTTGCAAGTTCACCCATTGGCTCTTGTTGTCGGGAATGACGACGCGTGCACGTTCCACCAGTAGCTGCGGAGCCAGCGCGTCGATATAGCAGTCATTGGACGAGCCGTCGACATAAGCAAAGGTATTATTCGAGATCTGAACGGCCACTACATAGGTGTTAAGCTTGGAGAAAGAGGGGAAATTATAGGGCAGCATGCCCTCGTCGCGCGTTCTCAATACGGCAGGATAAGCTTTCAGGCCTACCTCTCGCAACGACTGGACGAGCAGCATATTGATGTCGGCATTCGAGCCGGTGCCGTTCTTCAGCGTGACACTGCTGTTGTTGGTCGTTCCCAGCCGGTACGTACCATTCCACTTCACCTTGCCGAGCACCAGCTTACAGACGGCAGCCATACGCTCACGCACATTGGCGATGTCCGACACCTTGGCTGCTTCCAGTTCACTGCGCAACGGGCTCTGGCTGCCGAGCTGCTGACCGAGGTTGTCATCGTCGAGCAGCATCTGATCAATCTTTTCCCACGTGCTGGCATACTCCATCTGACTCATGCCACGAAGCCGGTACTGCTTCAACTCGGCAGTGATTCCGGCCCAATAGTCCTTGACATTCCAGACATAGTCATCTTTCGACAGACCTGCCAGGTCACGACCCACATAGACATAGTGGTTGGTGACAACCGTCATAGGCGTGGCCAGAGGGTCGCTCTCCACCTTATATTTCATGCTGCCCGCAGTACAGGTGTACGCCAAGCGCTGGATACCGTGGTCTTCGATATTGAAAATCAGGAAGTTAGGAATATTCATATCCAGCTTGGCATAGACCACGGGAATCTCACACTGGGCATACCAGTCACGCAGTTCCCAGAACAGCTGGCTGTGGATGGTGTACTCGTACTCAATCACAGTGCCCTCCTTCACGTTCGGAACGGTGAACTCCAGCTGATAGTTATGTTCGTCAATCTTTGTATTCACAATGTCATTTCTTCCCAGAGACGTTTTCACAACCTTGCTGCCCTCCTGATTAAAGGCCGTGGCTTTGACATCCTCCACCATCTCGTCACCATCAGTGCCGAAAACGCCTTCCGACATTGAGCCGTCCTGTTCCTGGAAGGCTGAGTTACCACTGATCCTGTTCATCGGAATGCTCATGAACGAAGTCCTCAAGCCACTGATGTTATTGCCTACCGACATGCCCTTCTGGTAAGGTACAACAACCTTCGCATATTTGGCACCAGTGGGTTTCAACACCTTGATGCGGCACTTCTCACGATAGTCTACCAGATAACTGCTGGTCTGTACCGTGTATTCCACATCGGTCAGACGACAGAGCACGACGGCATAAGCGTTGGTGTCTTTTTCATAAGTGGTCATCGACAGCTCTTCTTTGGTTGGTTTACCAAATTTCATGTTGACAGCCTCTTGAGCCGTCGCTGTCAGCCACGTCCCCACCACAAGGACAAGCAGGATTGATACTTTTAGTTTCATTGATAATAGTTATTTAGTTTCTAAAACGATGCAAAGATACGAAATAATGCTGACATACGGAAGAATTTTTGTAGAAAACTGTTCTTGAGAATTTACTAGAAACTCAGGGCAATGACGTAGCGCATGCCCCACTTGGGGCTGGTGGGCAGGCCGTTATAACTCAGCCGGCGCACATATTCGACATGCCAGATCTTGAAGATGTTGTGGATGCCGAGCACCAGTTCTGCGTATGGTCTGTGGGGGTTCATGACATTGCAGCCCTCCGGGAAGTACATCAGACGTCTGTTGCCGCGGTTCTGTTCCAGGAGAGGGTTGTTCTTGTCGGTCAGTGTTCCCCAAAGCATGCGTACGCCCAAATACTCACGCCAATGGAATTTCTTGATGAGCGGCAGACGGTTGAAAATCTTGCCATTCAAGTCCCACGACACCATGAGCGACGCGAACCGGTCGTTGAGGAACTCCATCGTGTTGATGAGGTTGAAGGTCTCCGGGGCGATGATGTACGACTGGTTGGCAGCGGGTTGGATGAGCAGTGGATAGGGCACTTGGTTCCACTGGATGCCTCCCTTGGCGCTGACGTCAAGCTTCCCCCAGCTGCTCAGCCAGAATCGTTTGTAGATGCCCACCTCGGTGTAATTATAGTTGTAGTTGCCACCCAGGACGCCATCGAATCCGGTGGTGTGGGCTATACTGAACACAGGTGCATCGAGGTTGATGACGCGACGGCGCAGCTTGTTGTTGATATAGGCTTCTCCGGGGGCATAGCGCAAACGTCCTGTCACTTCTGTGGTACGCAGGAAATCGCCATTCCCTGTCCGTCGGAACTCTATAGGCTTGGGCATATCGAGTGTCTGGAAGGTCATGGCCCCGCAGCTCTCATTTTCTTCGAGCTTACCGTTAAGGGTGAGTTTCAGTCCCCAGTCCGTCTCGTACTCGAAGGTGACCTGCTGGCGGTTGTAGAGCATCATCTTGTTGGTCTCAGCCCATTTCAGCGCCACCATGAAGTTATCCTTGTCGGTATCCATGAAGCGGTCACCAGGCGAGCAGACATCCTTGTTGACCTGAATGGTCATGGTGCGTCGGGGGAACTCATGAGGCAGGTATTTCTTGGGATTCAGCGAATAGGTAATCTCTGCGTTGTAATAGTCTTTCTTCGAGCCCCACCCGTGACCGTAGTAGCCTGAGAGGAAGAAGTGTTTCGAGAGGTTGGCCGTTGTCTTTGCTGACAGTCGCGAACGCCATCCGTCCACATAGTTGTTGGTGAGGATGGTGTTGATGGGGCAGATGTCGACATAGTTGGGCGTGCTGGTCTCTACGGAGTTCTCGAAGAGTGCCTTGAGTGCGAAGATGACATATTTCATACCCTTGACATTCTCGATGCTGTGAATGAACTTGTCCATCGAACTCTCGCTCTTGGTCAGTTCCACCTGGCGGTACTGGTTCCAGAACTCTTCGTCGCGCATCTGTGCATCGGCCTCAGTCACCTCTTTGCGCAGTCCCTTGAACAGTTTGTTGGGGATAGGGTCGAAGGCATAGTCGCTCAGTCGCGTAACACGGGTGACGATGGCAGACCGGATGAAGCTGACGATTTCCAGTTCAGTAGTCATATCGTCCCTGGTGAGCACCCACTGTCCGTCGGGCAGCTGTTCGAAGTCCTGCAATATTTTGACGTTCTGGACGAAGTTGACGTTCGACTGCTTGGGAATGGTCATCTCGCAACGGCGCACATGGAGTGACGAGTCTTTCAGGATATAGAGGTCGCCACGAAATCCCATGTCGTTCTGATTATTGGGCAGGAAATGCAGGTGGATGCAAGAGTCGCGCTCGACAGTCAAGGTATCCTCGATGTAATAGCGGTAGAAGCCGATGCCCTCGTTGGAGATGGGCGAAATGAAGGGATACTGCAGCAGTCGGATATGGTCCTGATAGAGGTCGATGTCGGTGAAGACGTCCTTGACGACCGTATTGATGATGTCGCCAGTCTGGAACAGGTCGTTGACACCCTTGCTGGTCTGTCCGGTGATGATGGTTTTCTCCGAGCGTGGATTGCGCCGGTATATCTTCTGCGAGACGGTTTCATCGACGCTGACGGGCAGTATCATCTTGCCCGTGACATTGCTGGTCTCCACCTGCTCGACGAGCCAAGGGTGCTTTTTGAACGTTCCTTGTTCCAGCTGTTCCGGTTTCAGGTCGTTGAGCGAGAGGGTGATCTTCTCATACTTGTTATACTGATAGTAATTGTTCTGTCCAAGGTCAGTCTTCTTCTTGGCAGCCACCACGCGCCGCATCAGTTCCACGGCGGGATTGTTCTTACGGCTGTATCTGCTGTGCTTGGCCTTGACGGTCACTTCAGCCAGCTGTTGCTGGTCGGGCTTCAGTTTGACGTTAAGTCTGCCCTTGGTCTTGCTTGTCACAGCCATGATGCGCGACTTGTAACCCACAGCACTGAAGGTGATGTTCCAGCCCTCGTGGCGGTCAATGCGGTATCTGCCATTGACATCAGAGACCACAGCCTGCTGGTGCCCTTTGTAGACGACGCTGGCAAAGGGTATGCTGTCGCCTGTCTCGGCATCGGTGATGACACCGTAGATTTGCTGCGCACTAGCCGGACAAACCAGGATACAGGATAGGATCAGGAAGAGGTATCTGAGTCTCAGTCTCATTTCTTTCATTTCACTTCATATAGCGTATAGTCCTCTCCCCGACCATTCATGCGGAGCGTCTGGAGTGCCTTGGTCTTGGCATTAACGGTGAGGACGAAAGAAGTAAACAACTGGCGTTTCTTCTTGCCATCGGGAACGATGGCGACAGTGGTGGTATTGCCCTTTGTCACGACGGTCAGGTCGTCGCCCTGGGGAACAGTCTGCTGGTTGATGACAGCTTTCAGCACCTTATGAAATGTGGCAAACTGCGGGTTCTTATGACTGTCGGTGACGTGCTGGCGTCCACCCACCGTCATGGTAAACGTAGTGCCCTCCATGATGAGCTGGTCCTTGCCGCCATCAGTCGAGATACAGATATAGTCGGGCTTGCGGATGGTCAGCGTACCTGTAGTCACGACATCCGTCTTGACAGCCCGTTTATGTGTGGTCTTTGTGACGCTTTGTGCACTGACTGCCAGGGCCACCATGCACAATAATGATATCAATATTTGTCTCATTTCTTTCATTCTTTTATTTGCTTTATTGTATCAAATGCCGTACACGTCACACCCTCCAGTCCGTGCAGCACCAGACTCTGCCCAGTCAGGAAGAGATTGGGGATGGGCGTCTTGGGCGACAACATCGTCAACAGCGGATTCCGACAGTCCTTCCTGACACCGAAGGCGGAACCACATGGCGACAGCGTATAGTCACGCCAGGTGAGTGGCGTACTGGTGTAACGCTTCTCCACCATCTTTGACAGACCGGGGATGACGCGCTCTGCCAGTCGGATACACTCGTCGGCCATCCGTTCTTTCTGCTGTTCATACGTTTCCCCACGGTGCCCTATCGTCGTATCCTCCCATTGCCGGCACATCGTCCACGGCATAGGCGTCAGCAGGTCTGCCTGACGGACGAACCGCGTGCCGTCCACAGGCACCTTCGCACTGATCATCACACCTTCCACGCCGTCTTCCCGTTCGTTCAGTGTCCACACATTAGCCTTCCGATAGACATACTTGTTGTGGTTGAAGTAAGGCAGCACGTCTGGTCTGAGCACCAATGAGACGGTGAACATGCCAAACGTATTCTCCAAGGCATTGATGCGCCGACGGAAAATACCTTTCAGCAGAGAGGACTCCTCCAGCCAGCTGAATGTCAGCTGGGGATGAACGTCACTGATGAAAAGACGCCCCTCGACGGTTCTATCATCCAAACAACGGGCTGCCACGATTCTGCCACCCTGTTCCTCCAGGCACGTTACCTCTGCACCACAACAAATCTCGCCACCTGCTGCCTTGATGTCGTTGGCCAGCGAGTCGACAATCAGGTTTCCGCTGCCTTTCAGTCGCCAGCTGCTCTGAACGTAGCTGCTCAGACTATGGGCAAAGTTGAATAACGGCAACGACTCACGTCGCAGCTCCATCTTCATGGCTGCTGCCGAGATGACGTTGACGAGCAGCGGGTTCTGAAAGCGTGTGGTGAGATAGTCGTAGGCATTCACCTGACAGCACTCCTCCATCGGGGGTAGATGTCGCAGCAGCTGGGTAAACTGCTGCAAGGCGCTGCGCTCCTGTGGGAAACTGTCACCCAGTATATCGGCAAAATGGTCGAAGCCCTCAGCCAGGGAATAGGTCTGACTACCGATAGTCACTTGGTCGAAGCCATCGGCATCGAGCCGTTGCCAAGGAAGTTTGAGCAGTCCCAGCGTCTCAAAGGTCTCATAGAGAGACTGGCCCTCGGCCAGACCACCCACATAGTGCAGACCAGTATCAAACTCCATGTCGCCACGCCGATAACTCTGCAGGCATCCGCCCGGCTGTCGCTGTCGCTCCAGTACCATCACGCTTCGTCCGCTTTGTGCCAACTGACGTGCACAAATCAGACCTCCCAGTCCACTGCCTATGATAACGACATCGTACTTCATGAGCTTACTTGTGATTGAGCCATTGATAGACAGCGGGTTGTACGACGTATGAAAGGATGATGGCCGACAGCAGTCCGACCAATGTGGAGAAGCCCACACTGCGAATGGCGGGATGAACGGCAAGGAGCATGCTGCCTACAGTCACCAGCAGGGTAACTGCCGAGAACAGGATGGCGGTCTTGTGATAGTGGAGTGTTGAGTATTGAGTGTTGATGGTGGTCAGGCCATGCATGACAAAGATGCTATAGTCGACACCAATACCAAAGATGAAGGTGGAGATGATGATGCTGATGAGATTGAACTGCTGGCCAAAGATGTTCATCGCGCCCAGGACGATAAGCCAGCTGAGCAGGATGGGCATAAAGCCCAACAGGGTATGCCTGATGTTGAATCGGAACGAGAGCCACAGTACCAACAGTACGAAAGCCATCGACAGCCATTGCAGGCGGTCGAAGTCACTGCTCATCTGAAGCAGGGTGTCCGTCGTATAATAATAGGTGTCGAGTACGAGCAGATGCGGATCGCTGCTGATGGCATCGCAGATGCGGATATAGTCGCTGTCGCTGCTGCGCACAGAGTCGTTCTGACAACGTACGGAAGTGAAGCATAGCCACGTGCCGTCGTACGACTGTTCCATCATCGTTGACAGGTAACCATCAGGAATCAGGTTGGCTTCATAGAGGGCATCAGCATCATAGTCGGCTTTGGCAGCCTCGAAGAATGTCTCAAAGGCTTCAAGACGCAGGTCAGCTGCCGGAGCCGTCGTCTGAATGAGCTGTCGGACAGTGGCCAGGCGGCTGTCGGTCCAATAGCTGTACCAGGCATCGATGCGCTGCTGCTGACGGTCGAGTGACACCAGCAACTCATCGGTAGGCGTATAGCCCTTCACCAGTCCCTGTTGCTGCAGGGAGTCGAGTTTATGGCGGAGCACGCCAAAGTGATGGAGGGCTTCCTCCATAGTCTGTCCCTGACTGGCAAAATATTTTGTTTTGTCGCCAATATAGGTCTTCGTGCTCAGCAGGTTCTCAGAATGCTCCACCATCGGGTTGTCGTAGCCCAGATTATGCATGTCGGCATCGAAATGGGTGCCGCCAACGAACCAGGCACCAACGCCAATGCCTGTCAGCACGATGATGACAGCAATCAACGGCTTTTTCCGGTCGAAGGGATAGGCATTGATGCGCTCAATAAAAGCAGGGAATGAATGCTGGACGGGCCTTAACAGCTGTGGCAGCCAGATGAGCGAGAACAGCGTGGCACCAAGAATGGCAAAGGCAGCAAACAGCCCGAAGTCGCGCAACAGATCAGTCTGGATAAACAAAAGTCCTGAAAACGAACCGATGGTAGTGATGCAGCCCAAGAGGACGGGTTTTACCTGGTCGCGCAACAGCTGCACGGGGTCGCTGACATACTGATGGTGCGTCATGACGTGGAGCACGTAGCTGAGTGCCACACCGAGTACCACGCCACCAATACCCAAAGCCAGCAACGAGAACTCACCCTTCAGCCAGTACATCATGGTCAGTCCGAACAGTGTGCCGAAGGCTACAGGCAATAATAGCAGGGGGATAGCATCCCACCGTCGAAAACACAACAACAGGAAGATCAGTACCAAGACCAGTGCCCCGGCGATGGTGGTGGTCAGGTCGTGCTTGATTTGTGTGGAGTTATAGTAACCGCTGGCAGGTGTACCGTGATAGCTGATGTCGACATCGGGATGTGCCTGTCGGAGCTGACTGATGACGGTATTAAGGCGTTCGAAGAGCGCAGAACCCTGCCCGGTATTGGTTGACGAGAACTGGGGTGTTAGGAATGCCAGACACACCGTGGTGTCGGGCACAAAGAAATGGCTGTCTACGGTCTGGTAGGTGCCAGCACTCAACAACGATGTCATCTGTTCAGCCAGGACGTTGCGCATGCCTATAGGGTCCAACTCTATGAGTTCAGGAAACATCTCGCCGAACTCACCCTGCAGGTCGTCACGGTTCTGCTGCATCTGCTGTACGAAGTGTTCGCGCGTCAGCAAGGAATCAAAACGAGCATAGACAGCCGTGTCGATATAGGCTGGCAGATGGGCTGTCAGGTAGTCGATGCCATCAGGCAACAGCTCTTCGTCAATCTTGTAGAACAGGTTCTCTACCAGAGCCGTATCGCGTTGCAGGGAGTCGGCGAAAGCATCGCAGGTAGCTATCAGTTCTTCGTGGTCCCGTCCTTCAAAAAGCACAAAGACCTTATCCTTGATCTTCAGGTCGGCAAAAGCCAGTTTGGTGGTGCCGTCCTCATTCTTCGACGATGGCATCAGCTGGTTGATGTCCTCCTCCAGATGAATCTGTGAGGAGCAATAGCCAAAGAGCACTAGCAGACACACCAAAGAGAGCCAGCAGACCATCCGGTGGCTATGGAAATACTGATAGATTCGAACGAACAGTTCTGTCATCGGATAAATATTTTCAGGTCAACTTCACAAATGGTGTCATTGCCAATGCACGTTGTTCCATGACACAGTGTCATAGGACCAAACGAGAACCCCATCGTAATGGTTGTCGTCACTTGCTCACCGACATGCGGACGACGCTGACAAGTGAAATGCTTCACTTCAGCTATCATGCCCACAGGCGGATTGACAGCTCCCTGCTGAAGAGCCACATGTCCGGCAAGTGCCGAGGCCGACTGTGCGTTATGCTCAATCAGTCCCGTCTCTGACATTTCTCGGTCTGCCAATATGAAATAGTTGTCCGGACGCACAGTCAATGACGTCGTACAGGAAGCTCCCGTCAGACTCTCTTCTGACGTAGGGGGCTCACCAGACTTAAACTCATCCACCATCACAAACGGCTTGCGCTGGGGAATCAGTCGCTCTATGTCAACACCTTTGTATTTCATTCCTCACTCCACATTCCACACTCCTTATTCATAGAGGTGCTGCTCAATGTAATCGTATAGGTTGTTGAAGGTCTTGATCTGCTTCAAGTCTTCAACGGGGATGGTAATCTTGTAGGTCATCTGCACCAGTGCGATGAGGTCTACCAGATTAATACTGTCCAGACTAAGTGTCTCTTTCAGATTTGCATCGGGTGCAAACTCACTCTGTTCTACTTCAAACTCTTCTTCCAGCAGGTTGTTGACCTGCGCAATGATTTCTTCTCTTGTCATTTCAATTTACAATTTGACGATTTACAATTTACTACTTATTTCTCAATTATTCAGATTTTTTATAATGAGTGTCGAATTGGTACCACCGAAGCCGAACGAGTTGCTCAGGAACATGTCGAAATGCTGCTGGCGGGTCTCGGGGATTACGTTAATGCACTGCGTCACCTCGTCAGGATTCTCGAAGTTCAGCGAACCACCGATGAAGTCGTTCTTCATCATCAGCATCGAATAGATGATTTCGGAAGCACCGGCCATCCACATCTCATGACCTGTCTGACTCTTCGTCGAGGTGACAGGTACCTTATAGTCACCGAATACCTGGGCGATGGCCTCGGCCTCACGACTGTCACCGATAGGGGTAGAGGTAGCATGGGCATTGACGTAGCCGATGTCCTTTGGCGACACCCCCGCACTCTCTAAGCAGCGCAGCAACGAGCGGGCCGGACCTTCCACATTAGGCGTGGAGATATGGTCACCGTTGCCAGAGAATCCCCAGCCCAGAACCTCAGCCAGGATGGGGGCGCCACGACGCACGGCATGCTCGTAGCTCTCGATGATGAGGGTGGCGGCACCACCGCTGGGCACCAGTCCGTCGCGGTCACGGTCGAAGGGACGACTGGCCTTCGTGGGTTCGCTGATGCGGGTCGAGAACGTCTGCAGGGCATCGAACGACGCAATGCCGTACATATTATTCTCTTCCGCGCCGCCACAGACGATGCAGTCCTGCAAGCCGTTCTTGATAAGCAGGAAACCCAGTCCCAACGACTGCGACCCGCTGGCACAGGCTGCCGATGCCGTCAGGTTAATACCCTTCAAGTGGAACAGCGTAGCCAGGTTCATCGTCACCGTCGAGTTCATCGACTGGAAGATGGCTCCTGAGCCACAGGCAGCAGTAGAGCCCACCTGACGGAACTTGTCCATAGCCACCATCGTCGATTCGGCAACAGAGTCGTTGCCATAGATGACACCTACCTCGTGACTGTCGATATAGTCTTGCGTCAACCGTGCCTGCTCCAGGGCCTGCACCGTCGCCATATAGGCATACTGTGCCTCTTCGGGCATCATCTGACGCACGTTGCGGCTTAATACTTTCTTCAAATCGGGATGGGGCACATTGGCACAGATGGGGGAACGGAAGCCGGCATCCTTGCGCTCCTGACTGAACACAATGCCACTGCGACCCTCGAACAGTGACTGACGCACCTCGTCGAGCGTCGTACCGATGCACGACCAAATACCCATACCCGTAATAACTACTCTTCTTTCCATATATTTCTCATTTCTTTCATTTCATTCATTTCTTTTCTGTAGCACCGACGGCGCTTGACGAACTCCGGCTTCAGCGGTTTCCACTGCGACAGCTCAGGGGTGTTGTCTTCCAACTGCGGTCCCGTCTCAGCCCACTTGAAACCTAACCTATTATATATAGGTATAAGGTCATCGAAGAACAAGGCATTCACACCCATCCTCTGATAGTCAGGGCGCACACCGACGAGCAGCATCTCCACCGTGTCCTCATGTTTCCACTTCAGCGTCTTCAGCAAGTGGTACCAACCTGTTGGCCACAGACGGCCATCGGCCTTCTGTAATGCCTTCGTCAGACTGCCAATGGTGACAGCAGCCCCTACCACTTCATGCTGTTGGTTGACCACGATGGGTACCATCCGACTGTCCACCAGTGGCAAGTAACGGTCAAGGTATGCAGCAATCTGAGTTTCCGAAAGAGCCGAGAAACCGAAGATCGGTGCGTAAGCCTCGTTAAACACGCGCAGGACTTGTTCCGCACAACGCCGTTTGTCGATGCCGGAATCCCCCAGCTTCACCACCCGCAACCCAATCTGCTCGCGGACATACTGTGCCGTACGGCTATAACGAAGGGGTATTTCTTTGGGAATCTGTATGCGGATCTGCACCCAGTCCACTTCTTTCTGAAAACCCAGCGCCTCCATGTGGCGGGGATAATAGTCGGGATTCCAGATGGTATTCATGGTACCCGTCAAGTGGAAGTCCTCTACCAGCATACCCTCCTTTTCGAAGTCGGTGATGCCCATCGGACCTTGCAAGGTGTCCATGCCCAACGCCCTGCCCCATTGAGCTACGGCTTCGAGCAGGGCACCGCTGACGTCCAAGTCATCAATAAACTCTATCAAGCCGAATCGCACCACCCGCTGCTGCCAGCGTTCGTTGGCCTTTCTGTTCACGATGCCAGCGATGCGCCCGACGGGAACGTCGTTGTGATAAGCCACGAAAAACTGGACGTTTGAAAAATCCAGTCCTGGGTTGTCCTTCCTGCGCAATAATCCGGCAATGTCGCGCTCAAGGTCTGGCACATACTGTGGTACACCACGGTACATCGTACGTGGCAGACGCACAAAGTCGTCCATATCCCGTCGGCTTGTCACCTTGCGAACTTCTACTTTCATCGGCCTATCTTAGCTTTGTTTCTATATGCTAATGGTGTCATCCCCCACCTTATTTTCGTGTGCAAAATTAAACATTTTCACCGAAATTACAAAATAATAGCTGGTTTTTTCCAAAATATTGCCTCTTTGGCTTATGCCGCTTCCCATATGCGGGCACTACCGCCTCTGCCTCTAAGTCCCGCTTGTGTTTTGAGTATCTCCTAGCGGACATTCCGATGGCAGGTGCGACATGTTCCGATGGCACTTTTTTGGGGGGCCTCCCATGGGAACGCTTCGTTCCTCCCAAGGGAACGTCTTGTTCCCCCAAAGGGAACGCCTCGTTACCCCCAAGGGAACGAACCGCTCCCTCCGAGGGGGTGACACGCTCCCTCCGAGCAGATGACAGCCTCATTTCGTGCCGATGATTCGTAGAATTGCTTCAAAAACCTTTCATTTTTGGCCATTTTGGACTGTTTTTAGCTTTAATTTTCTGTAAAAACTATTAAAATCGCGATTTTAATATCACCAATATCACATTAATATCACACACCTACCCCATTGTATTACAGCCACTTAGCCCGTGTGTGATATTGGTGATATTAAAAACTATTGCTGTCCGATAAAAATCGGAATTGATTAATATTCGTTTGAGAATGCCTAAAAACAGGCGATTCGCTTCACTTTTTTAAAAAGTAAGCCCCCTATGGTGAAAATCGGAGTTCCAATTGCACCGTATTCTGGGCCGTTTCGAGAGAATTCCAGTATCGAAGCCGTTCTGCCCATGCCTGTTTCGGACAGTTCAGCAACGTAACGAAATTGACATAGTTTCCAATCGTCAGTCTTGCCAGCGTGACGATGTTCGAGAATGCAAGTTTACACTTTGCCTTGTGCTGCATTACTCTCAGGAGAAGATAGGCAATCATGGTCACCCATATCTGGACTTCAATGGCGTTGACGTTGTCGCCAAGGAAGTATTTAAGCGGAAAATTCTGCTTCAGTTTCT
>JAEEGH010002514.1_pt1 | contig 49509 bp, 38 predicted proteins | sample 9134181 | NCBI WGS metagenome assembly JAEEGH01 (sample SAMN16246544, study PRJNA631951) | gut metagenome | biome: gut microbiome; feature: rumen; material: DP-attached | host: Bos | place: Iran: Karaj | collected 2018-10
TTTATTAAATAAGGTAGCAAAATGGCACAAAAAATCAGTTTTACCAAGATGCATGGTTGCGGAAACGACTATATCTATATCAATATGATAGAGAATAGCATCGCCGACCCACGGGCTGCAGCCATCGCTTGGAGCGACCGCCACCAAGGGATCGGATCCGATGGACTTGTACTGATCGACAAATCGCCTGTACCTGAGGCTGATTTCTCTATGCGCATCTTTAATGCTGATGGTTCGGAGGCGATGATGTGCGGTAATGCGTCGCGATGCATCGGCAAATACCTCTATGAACGAGGACTGACCGACCAAACGGTGATTCGCCTGCTGACGCTTTCAGGTATCAAGACTCTCCAACTTCATATTATAAATAATAAGGTGGACACGGTGACGGTGGACATGGGAGAACCTGCACTCAAGGACGAGACACAGTTCATCGAGTCGCGCAATCCCGGCTACGGCACCTTCGTCTCGATGGGCAACCCCCACTACGTGATTTTCACCAACGAGGTGGATCAGGTGAGTGAGACGGGACAGATGCTGGAGCATCATCTGGCTTTTCCCAAGCGGTGTAACATCGAGTTCGCTCATGTGGAGGACGACGGCAGCATACGCACACGTGTGTGGGAACGAGGTTCAGGCGTGACTCAGGCTTGCGGTACAGGCGCTTGTGCTACGGCTGTGGCTGCCACACTGACAGGGCGGGTCAAGGGCAAATCACAAATCGTGATGGATGGCGGCTCGCTTTCGATAGAGTGGCGCAAGGAAGACAATCATGTGTATATGACTGGCCCTGCTGAATTTGTGTTCGACGGGGAACTGGAATTGGCAAAACTTCAAACAACATAAAACTATGGCTTTAGTAAACGTACATTTCTTAAACTTACAGAACAACTATTTGTTCGCCGACATTGCCAAGAAGGTGAATGCCTTCAAGGTGATGCACCCCAAGGCTGACGTGATCTCACTCGGCATCGGCGACGTGACACAACCGCTCTGCCCTGCCGTGATAGAAGCGATGCACAAGGCTACCGACGAGATGTCAACAGCAGAGGGTTTTCACGGTTACGGACCCGAACAGGGCTATGCCTTCCTGCGTGAGGCGATCCTGAAGAACGATTTTCTGCCTCGCGGCATCCATCTCGACATCGACGAGGTGTTTATCAACGACGGTGCGAAGTCGGACACAGGAAACATTCAGGAGCTGTTGCACTGGGATAACTTCATCGGCGTGACTGATCCGATTTATCCCGTATATATCGACTCGAACGTGATGATTGGACGTTGCGGCACTTTTGAGGACGGACGCTGGACGAACGTAGTGTATATGCCCTGTACAGCAGAGAATGGTTTTACGCCCAGCATCCCCAAGGATCGCCACATGGACGTGATCTATCTGTGTTACCCCAACAACCCGACGGGTACGGTAATCACGAAACAGGAGTTGAGAAAGTGGGTGAACTACGCGCTGAAGAACGATGCGCTGATCCTCTATGATGCCGCCTATCAGGCTTACATCCGCGATCCGGAGATTCCCCATAGCATCTACGAGATCAGAGGTGCCCGCAAGTGCGCCATCGAGTTCCACTCCTACTCCAAGACGGCAGGCTTCACAGGTGTGCGCTGTGGCTACACCATCGTGCCGAAGGATCTGACAGTAGCCGACTTCGAAGGCAATCGCCACTCTGTGCACCAGCTCTGGAACCGTCGTCAGTGTACGAAGTTCAATGGTGCGAGCTACATCAGTCAGCGTGCTGCCGAGGCCATCTACACGCCTGAGGGTAAGGTGCAGATTCAGGCTACCATCGACTACTATATGGAGAACGCCCAGAAGATGCTCAACACCCTGCGCTCGCTCGGCTACGAGGTGTATGGTGGTGAAAACGCCCCCTACATCTGGCTGAAGACGCCCGACGGCACCACCTCGTGGCAGTTCTTCGAAGAGCTGCTCTACGGCGCCAACGTGGTATGCACCCCTGGTGTGGGCTTTGGCCCCTCAGGCGAGGGCTACGTACGCTTCACGGCCTTCGGTAGTCACGAGACAACAGAAGAAGCATTAAAGAGAATAACAAATTGGACAAAACAACATTAAACACAACTATTATGGAAGCATTAAGATTTCAGGTGGTCGGTGAGGCATTCAAGAAGAAGCCCCTCGACGTAAAAATTCCAAGTGAACGACCCGCACAGTACTTTGGCAAGAAGGTCTTCAATCGCGAAAAGATGTATAAGTACCTGCCGAAGGATGTCTATGAGAAGATGATCGACGTGATGGACAACGGTGCACGTCTGGATCGCCAGGTGGCCGATGCAGTCGCAGCCGGCATGAAGCAGTGGGCCACAGAGAATGGTGTCACCCACTACACCCACTGGTTCCAGCCTCTGACAGAGGGAACAGCCGAGAAGCACGACTCGTTCATCGAGCACGACGGCAAGGGTGGTATGGTGGAAGAGTTCACAGGCAAGCTGCTCGTACAGCAGGAGCCCGACGCCTCTTCATTCCCCTCAGGTGGTATCCGTTCTACCTTCGAGGCACGCGGTTACTCTGCATGGGATCCCACATCGCCTGTATTCATCATCGACGACACGCTGTGTATCCCCACCGTCTTCATCTCTTACAGTGGTGAGGCACTCGACTATAAGGCTCCCCTGCTCCGTGCCTTGCACGCTGTGAACGTGGCAGCCACAGAGGTATGTCATTACTTCGACCCCTCAGTGAAGAAGGTCACCTCTAACCTCGGTTGGGAGCAGGAGTATTTCCTCGTTGACGAGGGTCTCTATGCCGCACGTCCTGACCTGCTGCTCACAGGTCGTACCCTGATGGGTCACGACTCTGCCAAGAACCAGCAGATGGACGACCACTATTTCGGATCTATCCCTGAGCGCGTAGCAGCCTTCATGCGTGAGCTCGAGATTGAGGCGCTGGAGCTGGGTGTTCCTTGTAAGACCCGTCACAACGAGGTGGCTCCGAACCAGTTTGAGCTCGCTCCTATCTTTGAGGAGACCAACCTCGCCGTCGATCATAACATGCTGCTCATGTCAGTCATGAAGCGCGTGGCCCGCAAGCACGGTTTCCGTGTGCTGCTCCACGAAAAGCCCTTCGCAGGCATCAACGGTAGTGGTAAGCACAACAACTGGAGCTTGAGCACCGACAACGGTATCCTGCTGCACGCCCCTGGTAAGACTGCCGAGGCCAACCTGCGCTTCGCCACCTTCATCGTTGAGACGCTGATGGGTGTCTATAAGCACAACGGTCTGCTGAAGGCCTCTATCATGAGTGCCACCAACGCCCATCGTCTGGGTGCCAACGAGGCTCCCCCCGCCATTGTGTCTTCTTTCCTTGGCAAACAGGTGAGCGAACTGCTCGACCACATTGAGAAAGCTGACAAGGCGGATATTCTCGCAATGGCTGGTAAACAGGGACTGAAGATGGATATCGCTGAGATTCCTGAACTGTTTATCGACAATACCGACCGTAACCGCACGAGCCCCTTCGCCTTCACAGGTAACCGCTTTGAGTTCCGTGCCGTAGGCTCTGAAGCTAACTGCGCCAGTGCGATGATTGCCCTAAACAGTGCCGTAGCTGAAGCTCTCGTGAACTTCAAGAAGCGTGTTGATGCACTGATTCCAGAACTCGAGAAGAAGTTTGAGGGTACGGAGCACAATGCCACCTTCCACGCCATCATCGAGGTGCTGCGTGAGGATATCAAGACCTGTAAGCCTATCCGCTTCGACGGCAACGGCTACAGCGACGAATGGGTGGTTGAGGCTACGAAGCGCGGGCTTGACGTGGAGAAGAGCTGTCCGAAGATCTTTGAGCGTTACCTCGACAAAGAGAGCATCGAGATGTTCGAGAGTCTGGGTGTGATGACAAAGAAGGAACTGGAAGCCCGCAACGAGGTGAAATGGGAGACCTACACGAAGAAGATCCAGATTGAGGCCCGTGTGCTGGGTGATATCTCGATGAACCATATCATCCCTGTGGCTACACGCTACCAGAGCGAACTGCTCAGCAACCTGAACCACATGGCAGTGGTGTTCCCCATCGACACTGCAGATAAGCTCTCGGCTCGTAACAAGAAGATTATCCAGGAGATTGCCGAGCGTACCAGCGCCATCGAAAAAGGTGTAGAGGAACTGGTGGAAGCCCGTAAGAAGGCTAACAAGATTGAGGATGAACACGAGAAGGCGATTGCCTATCACGACAAGGTGGAGCCGAAACTCGATGTTATCCGTTACGAGATCGACAAACTGGAATTGATTGTGGATGACTCACTCTGGCCGCTGCCAAAGTATAGAGAATTACTATTTATTCGATAACCTTGATGGTTGTTTGAAGTTTGCAGGGGGCACGATGCTGTGACAGCTTCGGGTCCCCACTCTTTTTGCTTTTTTTTCGAAAAAGATGCTGATTTAGCGCAGAAATGCGTAATTTTGCAGCAAAAACTGAATGATGACTCAACAAACGATACTCACCATCACGGGATCTGACGGCTCTGGAGGCTCTGGCCTGCAGGCAGACATACGCTGCATCAGCGAACTGGGCGGCAAAGCGACCTCAGCCATCACCTCGATCACTGTTCAGAACACCCTCGGTATTCAGGAGTTTTACGACTTGCCCGCCTCAACTGTCCGCACACAGATAGAGGCAATCCTCAACGACCTGCAGCCGCAGGTGGTGAAGATCGGTCTGCTGCGTCGCATCGATGTGGTGCAGGTGGTGGCGGAACTCATGCGGAAATATCACCCGAAGTATATCGTATATGCACCTGTGCTACACTCCACCCGTGGCGATCTGCTGGTAGCGCCACAGGTGTATCACACCATCCAGGAGTTGCTGATACCGCTCTGCACCATCGTATTGGAACCTTCGGATCTGCCTTCTGGCATCCGTCAGCACGGACACGCCAACCAGTTGGCTGCTGCCCTCGCCTACTATCTGAGTTGTGGTGAGAACGTAAATGAGGCGATGCTCCATGCACGCAGCTACGTGAGTCAGAAGCCCAAGGGCTATACGGAGGACAACAGTCGCAGCGGGGAACTCTACAACTTGTTTCTCGATGCCATCGACCGTTTCTACCATCGTTATAGCGACGTGGCTTTCTATGCCGAACAGCTCGGTGTGAGTGCCCGCTATCTGGGACAGGTCACCAGAAGCATTGCCAGTCGTTCGCCAAAGGCAATGATTGATGAACGCATTACAACGGAGATCACCCAACAGCTCACTTCTACCAACAAACCTTTGAAGGAGATAGCCCTGATGTTTGGTTTCTCGTCGCAGGCTCATCTCTCGCGCTATTATAAGAAACAGACCTCTCATACCCCCAGCGAGATACGTAGATAAAGGTATCGCGCGCACACGAGAGGATTTACCCAAATTGAGTTTTCGTTTATCAGAACGGGAACCCAATTTTCTTTTTTCATAGGATTGTCGTTATTTTGCACCCAGTTTTTAATCAACCCAAAAATTAGAAAGAAAATGGAAAATAACAGACAAGCCCTCAATCGCCAGTTGGCTCAGATGCTTAAAGGCGGTGTGATTATGGATGTGACAACCCCCGAACAGGCAAAGATTGCCGAAGCTGCAGGTGCCTGCGCCGTAATGGCGCTGGAGCGTATTCCTGCCGATATCCGTGCCGCAGGTGGTGTGAGCCGTATGAGCGACCCTAAGATGATTCGTGGTATTCAGGAGGCAGTGAGCATCCCCGTGATGGCGAAGTGCCGTATCGGCCATATCGCAGAGGCACAGATCCTGCAGGCTATCGAGATCGACTATATCGACGAGAGTGAGGTGCTCAGTCCTGCCGATAACATCTACCATATCGACAAGACCAAGTTTGACGTGCCTTTCGTCTGTGGTGCCAAGAATCTCGGTGAGGCACTGCGCCGTATCGCCGAAGGTGCTACGATGATTCGTACGAAGGGTGAGCCAGGCACAGGTGATGTGGTACAGGCTGTGAGTCACATGCGCCTGATGCAGAGTGAGATCCGTCGTCTCGTCAGCATGAGCGAGGATGAGCTCTTCGAAGCTGCCAAGCAGTTGCAGGCTCCTTACGAGTTGGTGAAGTTTGTGCATGAAAACGGTAAGTTGCCGGTAGTAAACTTTGCCGCTGGTGGTGTGGCTACCCCTGCCGATGCTGCCCTAATGATGCAGCTCGGAGCCGAGGGCGTGTTCGTGGGTAGTGGTATCTTCAAGAGCGGTAATCCCGCCAAGCGTGCTGCCGCCATCGTACAGGCTGTCACCAACTACAAGGATGCCAAACTGCTGGCTGAGCTCTCAGAGGATCTGGGTGAAGCAATGGTAGGTATCAACGAACAGGAGATTGAGCTCCTAATGGCTGAGAGAGGAAAGTGAATAGTGAAAAGTGAATCGTGATGAAGATTGCTGTATTGGCTCTGCAAGGGGCTTTTATCGAACATGAACAGATGCTACAGCGCCTCGGGGTGGAGACCTTCGAGGTGCGCCAGCTGAAAGACTGGCAACAATTGAAGGACGGACTGATACTGCCAGGTGGCGAGAGTACCGTGCAGATGCGTCTGCTGAAGGAACTCGGACTGCTGGAGCCTATCCGTCAGGCGATCATCGAGGGCTTGCCTGTATTCGGTACCTGTGCGGGTATGATCCTGCTCTCAGGAGGTAGGCTGGATACGATGCACATCCAGGTGCGCCGCAATGCCTACGGACGACAGTTGGGCAGCTTCCACACATCAGGCTCTGTCACTGGTGTGGGTGTCGAGGTGCCAATGACTTTCATCCGTGCACCTTACATCGAGTCGATAGTGGGTGACGACTGTCAGGCTATTGCCACCATCGACGGACATATCGTTGCAGCGCAACAAGGAAACCAGCTTGCTACCGCCTTCCATCCGGAACTGGATGACGATCTGCGTATTCATCAGCACTTCATAAAAATAATAAAAACTGTATCAAAGGTTTTGTAAATGTCGAAGAAAATTCTTACCTTTGCGCAGTTTTTTAAAAAGAAGTGCGATGAGAAACGTAAAGATGTATGAACCCAGCGATAAGATGATTACGCTGATAAGAGATAACTACAGCGTGCTGCAGGCATTAGGCTCTTTCGGCATTAACCTGGGCTTTGGTGATAAGACGGTGAAAGAGACATGCGAGATGAACGATGTGGATACCTACACCTTTCTGGCTGTGGTGAACTTCACCATCAACGGTTATTCAGACTATGATGACTATGAGCAGATAGACACCTATACGCTACTGCACTACCTGAAGGCCAGTCATACTTATTACCTCGACTTCCAGCTGCCCTTTATCCGTCGTGAACTGGAAGAGAGCATCAACAAGGACGACGCGCTGGGAAAGCTCATCATGAAATTCTACGATAACTATGCGCAAGACATCCGTAACCACATGAAATACGAAGAGAAGACGCTCTTCCCTTATGTGGAGTCGCTGATCAAAGGGATACCGATGAGCAAATACAACATCGAAACCTTCTCGAAACATCATGAGCAGACCAACAAGAAACTGCGTGAACTGAAACTGATGATCATCAAGTATCTGCCTACCGACACCCTGCATAACAACCAGCTCACGGCAACACTTTACGACATTTACAACAATGAGGAGTGGCTGCTGCAACATGCGGAAGTGGAAGACCATATCTTCGTGCCTGCCATCCGACTGCTGGAGAGCAAGGTGAAGAAGCACGACGTGTCGAGAAACATCAACGCGATGATGTTTAATAGCTCAAATGACAATAGCGAACCATTGACGGAACGTGAGCGGGATATCATCATCGGACTGGTGCAGGGACAAAAGAACAAGGCAATAGCCAAGAACCTGAATCTCTCGGTGCATACAGTTGCCACCCATCGGCGCAACATTTCCCAAAAGCTGCAGATACACTCGCTGGCGGGACTCACCATCTACGCCATCGTGAATGGTATGGTGGATATATCAAGTGTTAAGCTATAATGAAAAAAGAGCAGGTTTTCTGGCCTGCTCTTTTTCTTTCTATTTGGTATATCCCTGTACGGGATTCTCATACATCGTAATGGGAATGCGGAACTTCTGCATCTCATCGAGGTTGTGAACGGGATGCTCTACATCCTGCGGGATGGGACGCTTTGAGAAGGTCTGGAAATACAGCAGACAGGCATCACGCCACCACTCTGCGTCACGGGTCTGGATGCGGAGCTTACGTTGTACCTCACTGAATCGCTGACAATCCACATAAGGCTGAACACCATCCCACGCAACGAGGAACTGGCGGGTCTGCTTAACGCCTGTGTCGTACTTATGGCACAGCTCTTCCCAGAAGGTGCGCCCGCACTTCATACGGAAATCCCAAGGCACATGGTGGAACCAGGCTATCAGGTTCTCAGGACAGGTGTTGATATCGTTGTAGAGACGGCAGAGGTCATCGGGATACTGCTTGACATTGGCTGAGCCTGTGAGCGTGCGGTCGAAGCCCAGACCGATGCTATCAGCCTTGTGATAGTAAGGCGGTGTCCAGTCGGCTCTCAGACCTCGCGGCGCATACCAGGGCTCTGGGCCGTAGTGATGGGTGCCGGCAAAGATATGATGGATGCCTAATGGCATCATGTAGCTGACGCAGGCCTCACGGCTTCTCAACATCAGGTTGAGAAGTGAAGAGTGAAGAGTGAAGAGTGAAGGATTTGCTACCGCGCTCCCTAGACTAAATGTCTGTTGCAGCCACTCGTTGGCAATCTCCTCGCTGGTGAGATTCGGGTTCCAGGCCAGACGTCCGAAAGCGTACCAGTTGGCCTGCGCAAAATGATGGCCGCACCAGTTGACGTTGTCACCGATGTTCGCCACACCTGCCATTGCCTTCAGAGTTTGTGGTTTCACAAACGAGAAGAATTCCTGCCACATCGGGGCGAGATAGACCAGGTGGTTGGCAGCACCGAGATACTCCTGCGTAATCTGGAACTCGACCATCATCGGTGTCTTCTGCATGGCGGTGAACAGCGGACTGTAAGGCTCGCGGGGCTGGAAATCAACGGGACCGTTCTTGATCTGTATGATGACATTGTCGGCAAACTGTCCGTCGAGCGGCATAAACTCCAGATAGGCCTGATTGGCACGATCGGGGCTCTGGGGCGCATAGACGAAGGCGCGCCACATCACAATGCCCTTGTGGGGTTTCAGCACGCCAGCCAGCATATTGGCTCCGTCGGCGTGGGTGCGTCCGAAGTCCTGAGGGCCAGGTTCTCCTTCGGAGTTGGCCTTCACCAGGAAACCGCCGAAGTCGGGAATCAGTTTGTAGATTTCATTCACCTTCTCCTTCCACCATTTGACGACCTCTGCATTGAGCGGATCAGCTGTTTCCAGTCCACCCACCTTGATGGGCGAAGCGAAGTTAATAGATAGGTACACGCGGATGCCGTAGGGGCGCAACTGGTCGGCGATGCTCTTGGCTTTCTGCAGACTCTCGGTGGAGAGTGCCTCTGGCTTGGCATTCACGTTGTTGAGCACGGTGCCGTTGATGCCCACAGAGGCATTGGCGCGGGCATATATCTTCATGCGTTCTGGGTCGGGATTGAGGAAGATACTCTTACCAGCAAAGCCGCGCTCCACGGTGCCGTTGGGGTTATCCCAGTGGTTCAGGATGCGCAGGTCGTAGACAGGCTGTTCGCTGATGTTGAGTTGGTTGCACGACTGGCCAGTCTCTTGCAGACGTAGCAGGTGATAGGCACCATAGAGCAGTCCTGCATCATTGCTGGCAGTTATCACTATTTTCGCGTCCTGGCTCTTGATAGTATAGCCGTCCTTGGCTATGCCCTTCTGCCGTTTCAGTAGCACAGGGCTGCCCTGCCAATAGGTTTGCAACTCGGTCATAGCTGTACCCTTTACGCCTGTGATTGTGGCGGGTTTGCTGACGTTGTCGAATCGGAGCCACAGGCGACTGCCGTCCTCGGCATAAATACTGCTCCATCCTGTCAATAGCAGGAGAAGCGCTGAGATAAAGATTTGCTTTTTCATTTGATAATGTTTTTTTTCTGATTTTTGCCACAAAGATACGTTATTATTTCCACATATACAATACCATTCTGCAAGTTGAAACAATTATAGGGGTAAAATGAAACAAATAGAGTCGTGTCAACGGAAAGGGCAATAAAAAAGCTCCCCAGAGCGGGAAGCTTTATAACCTTTTCACTTCATCATTCTCTTCGGCCTACAACTGAGCCTCCTGTATGGCCTTTGTGGCTGCGTCGAGAACTTTCGTTACGGGATCGTTCTTCTTGTTGTCCATATCCTGTGGGTATTCATAGCTCCAGATCTTCTTCTCGGGTACCATGTTGAAGGTGGTCTTCCACTCTGCGATGTTGAACTTCCAGAACTTCATCTGTACTCCCAGGTCTGCATAGACGCCTGCCTTGAGCGATGCCTCGAATGAGAGGGGCTTCTGCTTATCGAACGGTGCGAATGTCATCTCTGCCTCTGCCTTCACCTTCGGACCAATGGCCAGCTCCGGACCTGCGCACTTGTCGATGAGGATGTCCACTCCGAGCATCAGGGCTACGCCTGCCTCTGCATTGAAAGTGCCGCGTGGGGTGATGAAGGTGAACTCGTTCTTCTGGACCTCAGAGTCGCCGTAAGCCTTCCAACCATTGTCTTTCTTGATACCTGCCTTGAAGGTCTTCTCGTACTCGTACTTGAAACCGCCGTAGAACTTTCCACCGACCTTTGCGTCGAACTTCATGTACATCTTTGGCTTAATGTCCACCCAGAAAGGAACGCCTGCGATAGTGAACTTGAAGCTGAATCCCTTGAAGTCGCCAATCTTCACCTTCTTCTCAGCGATCTTCACCTCCTTGTCGAAACCGATGGTCACCTCGGGCTTGAAAGAGAATGAACCATTGATGTTGGCATCGAAACCCTTGATGTAAGGAACCACGTAGTTCTTACGGCCGCAGTTGATATAGAGCTTGTAGTTCAGGTCGAATGTCACGGGAGCCTTCATGTGTACCATGATGGTGTCCTCGTCAGAGCCAAACTGGATGTCCTTCTTCAGTTCCGACTGCAGGTTGATCACATTACCTTTCTTGTCGATCTTGAAATAAGTACCGCTCTTGATGCCGCGTGTGGTGGTGAGACCCAGGACTTCCTCTGCAGAGAAGTAGGTCATAGGAAATTCGTCGAGGCTGCGTGTAGCAAACTCCGGAGCGTCAGCAGGAACGTCGATGACATAGACTCCCTGAGGATGGATTACGCCCTCTGCGTCAGTATAGGCGTCGCCCGAAGCGCTGCGGGTAGCGCTGCCGTCATTCTTATAGAAATCGGTGCTCATGGCGATGGGGTCTGCGATGAATTCACCGATACCGGCCTGTACCACGTCGAGGATATAGCGGTCGCCCTGCAGGATCTCCTTCGTGGCGCGGATGTGATAAGGACGGATGTGCTCGCCTTCCTGGATACCCATGGGGTGATCGACGAATGAGGTGATGTCCAGTTTGTCGGCCAGTGCCTTGCTGATGCTGATCTTGGTGGTGTCGGCGGTCATGATCTGTACGTCGCTTGCGGAATTGAAGTCTGTGTAGATCAGTGCGATCGGATCGAGAAGCTCTCCTCTGCTAACTTTCTCCTCGCTGCCATCATTGGCGAGCTGGTCACTCTCGAAAGTATCAGAACATGCTGTGAAGCTGAACGATGTGGCTACGGTAACGATGCTCATGAGCACCAGGTTTACCCAATTTTTCTTTGTTGTCATAATTGTAAATTTTTAAATTGTTATTACTATGTTATTATGTTGTCGTTTTATTTTTTCGACACTGCAAAATTAGGGTGTTTTTCAGCAGGTTGTTCTCTTTTTTGCGTTTTTCTTCTATTTTTGTTTGGCCAACAAAATGAATTTTGGCCAAAACTCAGAACCTATGTCCGAGTTTTGGCCAAAACACTTGAAATGTGCCCTGTTTAAGGGTGTTTTACCGAATTCCGCGTGAGCACGCGTACTATATTTATTTCACCTTGGCGTTCTTCTCCAGGGTCCAATCTTTGCGCTGCAAGATGGCGGGCTTGTCGCCACAGAACATCTTCGAGGCATCCTGATCGCCTTTCAGTTGCCAGTCAAGCCAGGCGCGGGCGACAATGGCGAACTCACCGCCGTTGGGCTGGTTGTAGGTGCCACCGTGACCAACGGGCAGGTTGACGGCGATGGCGGGCACGTGGTCGATGCGCTTAAAGTCGTCCATACCGTTGTTATAGGCAATGTCGCTCTCACCGCCCAGGATATAGATGATAGGGCAGTGGATCTCCTTCAGTTTGGCTTTCGGTACACTGGGCATTCCTGGCATACGGCGTTGACCGCTGCCACCGTCCTCCGGCTGCTCAAAGAGTCCGCTGTTGCAGATCATGATCGAGGTGACGCGTGGGTCGAAGCAGTTGAAGAGAGCTTGCAGACCGCCGCACGACATACCTGAGATGCAGATGTTCTTGGTGTCGATCTTCTGGTAGAAGGGACTGTTCTTGTCGGCATTCTGTGCGAAGGCCCAGTCCATCGATTCTACCTGCTGTTCCGAGCGCGACTGGTTGCCGCGTCCCATACCGCCCATGCCGCGAGGCGCATCGGCCTTGGGCATGATACCCGTTGCCAGTACGAGGTAGCCATAGGAGGCGATGTCGTTGAGGAACTTCTCGTGACCGCGGGGTGAGTTGGCGCAGCCGCCATTACCCCATACCAATACGGGCAGTTGTTTCTTGGCGCTGAATACCGACAGGTCTTTCGGGGCAAAAATGGTGTGCTCGTTGAAACCTTCCACTTCGTACATCACGGCTTTGTAGGGGCCTGTTCCGCCTTCTTCGAGAACGGTGGGTTCGGTTTGTGCAAACATGCTTGTGCTCATAGTGAAGACAAGCGTTAGAGTCATAAATAGCTTTTTCATAAGTTAAAATGCTTTTAGTTATACTTATTATTTTGTCGGATGATGATTGATTCCGCTGCAAAGATACGGATTTTTATCGGCAATTGCGGTTAAAATGTGTTAATTGTCGGCAAAGGGATTTGTAGTAAATCAATAAAGTTACTAAATTTGCAGAAATTATTCATTACTATCTTATGTAACAGTGAAACAAATGACTAAATCTTCGAAGAAGTACATGCGATCTATCATGTTGGAAACGCTGGCGGTGTTTATCGTTTCGTCGGGTATCTCCTATTGGATATACTACCAGGCCGTCAAGTCAGCGAGTCACACGCACTATGTGGGTATCATGAATGTCGCCGCTGAGAAGATCGGCAATACCGTGAGCAGCATGGAGATGAATGCCATGAATGAATTCGACGAGGTGGAGAAACACCTTGATACGCCTGCATCCGTGATTGCCGCCTTGGAGAGCAAGACCAGTCTTAACCCTGAGGTGAGAGGCTATTTTGCTGCTTTCGAGCCCAATTATTTCCCTTCGGAAGGCCAATGGTTCGAGCCCTACGTACACCATGTTGACGATAATGATTTCGAGGTGAGACAGGTAGGCTCAGCCAGTCATAACTATCATAAGTCAGAATGGTATATCCGTGCGAAGGATACCAAGGAGAGTTTCTGGTCAGATCCCTATTATTACTTTGACGGCACAAGCATCAGCGGACATTATACCACGTTTGTGAAGCCCATCTATGACAAGACGGGTAACCTGGCCTGCGTCTGTGGTGCCGATATGACCTTCGAGTGGCTGTCCAAGGAAGTGCAGCAGATTGACGATGAGAGTCGTAACAATGACTTGTTGAACTTTTTCCTGTTGAATGACGGCGGTGAGTTTTATACGGTTGTTCTCAACAACGACGGCAGCAGCATCGCTAGCCCAGAGGGAAAACCCGTGAAGCTGACCGAGGATCAGGTGGGGCAAAGCCTGGAACTCAGGAAGATTGGCATGGTTGAAACGAAAATCAATGGCAAGCATTCTACCGTCTATTACACCCCGATCGAACGTGTCAACTGGTCGGTGGCTGTCGTTGTGACTGATCAGGGCATCGCCAAACCGATGATCAAGTTTGGCATCATACTCCTGTTGATAACGATTCTGGGTATGATTGTCGTCTGGTTGGCCTGCCGGCGCCTTTCTCTGGATTAAATGGTTTTCCTCACTTTCACCAGCAGGTGTGGTTCACGGCCTACGTACACCAATTCGCCGTCCATGATCACATTCTCCTGCTTTACCTCGTGGTTCTCGTCATAGAGGTGCATGGTGGCTTCCACATGGTCGAAACTGCGCCTGAGCTTGAAAGCATTGTTGACCACCATGCGGATGGGACAGGTGCCGCACGAGATGCCGGTGCCGCAGAGACCTGAATCGCAGCCGTCCTGACAGTGAAGCACATTGCCCAGCACGTAAGGCTGGTCGTCCTTGATGTTCTCGTTGAGCTCGTAGAAATTGGTCTCCTTCACCTTGAAATTACGGTCAATCAGAAAGGCGTAGGTATTCGTCTGCAGATAATGTACGCGCTCGCTGAGCAGGGCATAGTCGGCCGTCTTCTTACGCCACTGTCGTATGGCCTGTATGATGACCAATACCGCCACCGCAATGATAATCCAAAATATCCAGTTCATATTTGATTCGTTTTCTGGGAGCAAAGATACGAAAAATAATCGTAACTTCAAAGGATTTTTGCCAGAAAATATTTGTTTTTCCGCTCGATTTTTCCTATCTTTGCACACAGACTAACAAATCAAGGAAATGAAAAGAATCATCATGACATTGGCCGTGTGCTGCGGAATGACCGTAGCAATGGCGCAGACGTATCAAGTGCCCGTGAGTGAGCAGCATGAAAAGATGCAGACGGGACGGTATGAACCTACGTGGCAGTCGTTGGAGACGCACCAGACACCCGAATGGTTCCGCGATGCGAAGTTCGGCATCTGGGCGCACTGGGGGCCGCAGTGTGTGGAAGGCTCAGGTGACTGGATGGCCCGAGGTATGTATATCGAGGGCAATGGTCAGTATAAGTATCATATGGAGCACTATGGCCATCCGTCGGAGTTTGGATTCAAGGATGTACTGCCGCTGTTCAAGGCGGAGAAATGGGACCCCGAGGCATTGGTGGAGCGCTATAAGCGTTGCGGGGCGATGTATTTCTTCGTGTTGGGCAACCACCACGATAATTATGATTTGTGGGATTCGCAGTACCAGCCCTGGAACTCGAAGAACATCGGTCCTCATAAGGACATTCTGGACGGTTGGGCAAAAGCTGCCAAGAAGGCCGGATTGCCGCTGGGTATCTCGTTTCACGCCGATCACGCGTGGTTGTGGTATGAGACGGCGCAGCGTTACGACCAGAACGGTGCGAAGGCGGGTGTGTATTACGATGGAAAACTGAAGAAGGAAGACGGCAAAGGAAAATGGTGGGATGGCTATGACCCGCAGATGCTCTACCAGCAGGATCATCCGATGAGCGACCGTTCGTGGTCGAACAGCGCCATCCACAGTCAGTGGGGATGGGAGAATGGCGCTTGTCCACCGTCGTCTGAGTTCGTCACCAATTTCTATGACCGTACGCTCGATGCCATCAACCGCTATCAGCCCGATCTGATTTATTTCGATGTGACAGTGCTGCCCTTCTATCCGTTGAGCGACTGTGGACTGAAGATTGCCACCCATCTGTATAATAAGAACCCGCGTAGTGTGGTGTTTGGCAAGATTCTCTCTGAGGACCAGAAGAAGGCGCTGACGTGGGATGTGGAGCGCGGTGCGCCCAATGCCATCATGAATGAGGTTTGGCAGACGTGTAACTGTATCGGCGACTGGCACTATAACACCCGGACTTACGAACGTGGCTATCGCACCGCTACGAATCTGGTGAAGCAGCTGGTGGACATCGTCTCGAAGAACGGCAATCTGTTGCTGAATATCCCCCTGCGGGCTGACGGTACCTACGATGAGAAGGCTGCGCAGTTCCTCGATGAGTTGGAAGCCTGGATGACGCCCAATGGCGAGAGTATCTTCGGCACCCGTCCATGGGTGAAGTTCGGTGAGGGACCTGTGGCAGAGAAAAAGATCGCCATCAATGCGCAAGGCTTCAACGAGGGGCAGTATAACGGTATGGACTATCGCGACATCCGTTTCAACCAGACGAAGAAGTATTTGTATGCGACCGCGATGGGTTGGCCGCAGGATGGTAAGCTCGTAATCAAGTCACTGGCCAATGGCAATCCTGATTTCCGTAAAAGTATCTCGTCTGTCTATCTCCTGGGCTATGGCAAAATCAAAGCCCGTCAGACGTCCGACGGGCTTGAGGTGAATCTTCCGGAGCCTTGTAACAAGATCGCTCCTGTGTTGCGAATTAACCGCTGAAAATCTCACAATGGGGACGGTCCCTTTTGTGAGATTAGTCTTCGATGATCTTGATGCGGCCCTGCGGCTTGGCGTAGGCCTTGCCGGTGTCGCCTTTGAGGACATTCTTCAAGTAGTCGGACAGGGCTTCGTAGTAGCGCAGCGAACTCTCCTGGAGCACCACACATTTCTTGAAACAGTCGAAGAAGCCGCCAGCATCGTGGTTGTAGCTGGTGAGGGCGACACTATAAGTGCGCTGCATGTCGATGGGTTTGTAACTGCCATCGGCCTGCAAGATCTCGATATCGCTGACGCGGTGGCTCTTGCTGTGGATGGTGAAACGCAAGCCGGAGACCTGTGGGAAGTTGCCGTCGAGCACAGGCACGAGGGCCGTACAGCGGGTGAGCATCGTCTGTAACTGTTCGGCAGTGACCATGATACGGCGCAGGGTGTTGTCGTAAGGCAGCATGCCGATGATGTTGCCATAGGTGATGTCGCCCTTTTCAATATCGTTACGGATACCACCGCCGTTCTCCAGACCGATATCGGCCTTCATGGCATAGCGATAGGCGTCGGCCACGAGGTCGCCGGCATTCGTCTCCTCGCCACGCACAATCCACTGGTCGTTTTCATCGCTTACCACGAGGGTGTAGTCGCTGTGACCTACTTTTTCAGAGGTAACGGCCTTTACCTTCTCGTGGATGTCTTCTGTGGCATCACTCACCGCATCATTCTCATCATCAATCTCCTTACTTTTGATGAGGTGGGTGATGAATCGACCGTCGGGGGTGATGAGCAACTTACCGATATTGGCGAACTGCGTACCCGTCTGTGTGACGGTGATCTCCTTACCGTCGAGGTTCTTCACCTTCACACCCTCGAAGATCTCGTGGGAGTGACCGTCGAGCACCACATCGATACCTCGGGTGTTGTTGACAAGACGGTGCGAACTGAATCCCATCGACTGCGGGGTCTCACCCACATGTGAGAGCAGTACCACATAGTCGGCACCCTCCTTGCGGGCATTGTCGACGGCCTGCTGAATGAGCTCGTAGAAATTCTTCGGTTTGAGGTCGTAGAGCAGGATGCCGTTGGTATCGTAGAAGGAGTAGCCCTCGAGGATCATTGTCTCCGGGGTGCAGGCACCGACATAGGCCACCTTCTTATTGCCGTACTGATGGATGACGTAGGGGGCATAGATGGGCTGCGGTTCGCCGGCCTCGTAGAAGTTGGCACAAACCACAGGAGCACCCACCTGCTCTAACAACACTTTCAAACGGGGCACACCGTAGTCGAACTCATGGTTGCCGAGCGTGAGGGCGTGGTAGTCCATCAGTTTCATGATATCAGCGATGTACTGGCCCTTGGAGATGGCGCCCGTGGTGTTGCCTTGCAGGAAATCGCCGCAACAGACGATACCGACATAGGCCGTATCCGACTTGCTGATGGCATCGCGCAGGCCCGCCATCTTCTGATAACCATCGATACCACAATGGGCGTCGTTTTCATAAAGAATCACAATACTCTTCTGTGCAGCCACAGAAAGACAGCCCATCATCAGGACTATCATGGTTAGGTAAAATTTCTTCGTCATCATGCTGCAAAGATACGAATTTTTACAAAAACAAAAAACAATGAAACAAAAAAAGTGGGAAATTGTTGCTTTTTTTTGTAACTTTGCAGCCAAATCAACAAAACTATTGAAAATGAAACGACTTGTTATCACATGGATGACCGTGATGTTCACGGTTGTTGCTTTTGCGCAAGATGTAAAAGTGGAGTTCATCACTCCGAGTATCGTACACATTGTAAAGGGTCAGCCCACGAAGACGCTGGTGATCACGGCGAAACCGCAGGATGTGACCGTCAGTAAAAGCGGTAATACGTGGAAAAGTAGCGAACTGACGGTGAAGATTGATCCGGAAATGAAAACCTTTACCTTTATGACGAACAAAGGCAAGGTTCTCTTAAAGGAAAAAGGTTGGAGTCTCATTCGGAAGAATATCGATGAGTTTGAGGTGAGCCAGACCTTCGCCCTTGATAAGGACGAGGCCATCTACGGCTTGGGAACCATCCAGAACGGTAAGATGAACCGTCGCGGTGAGAAGAAACGCATGGAACAGTCGAATTTGGAGGACTTCCAGAATGTGTTGCAGAGCATCAAGGGCTGGGGACTCTATTGGGAGAACTACTCACCGACTGTGTTTGAGGATAATGCCCAGGGAATGACGTTTACCTCTGAGGCAGGTGTGGGCGTGGACTATTATTTTATGTATGGTGGTTCGGCTGACGGTGTGATTGCCCAGATGCGTTATCTTTCGGGTGATGTGCCGATGTTTCCACTGTGGACCTACGGCTACTGGCAGTCGAAGGAGCGCTATAAGACCGCCCGTGAGACCGAGGGTATCGTTGATCAGTATCGTAGTCTGAATGTGCCTCTTGACGGTATCATCCAGGACTGGCAGTACTGGGGTTCAAACTATCTGTGGAACGCAATGGACTTCCTGGCTGAGGATTTCTCGAACGGCAAGCAGTTGATTCAGAATGTTCATCAGAAGCACGCTCATTTCATGATTTCCATCTGGGCAAGCTTCGGACCGATGACGCAGCAGTTCCGCGAGTTGGAAAAGATCGGATGCCTGATGCCCTTCGAGACGTGGCCGCAGAGCGGTATCTCGCATGTCTGGCCCCCGATGCGCGACTATCCTTCAGGGGTGAAGGTCTACGATGCCTTCCATCCCGAGGCCCGTGCTATCTATTGGAAATATCTGAAGACACTCTATGATTACGGTTGTGATGCCTGGTGGATGGACTCTACCGATCCCGACTTCTTTAATCCCCGTGAGAGCGATTATGAGCACAAGGTGTATGGTGGTACGTGGCGCTCGCAGCGCAATGCCTTCCCATTGGAGACAGTGCGCGGCATTTATCAGGCCCAGCGCAAGGACGATCGGGGTAAGCGTATCTTCATTATGACGCGATCGAGTTATGCTGGGCAGCAGCACTATGGCTCGAATATGTGGAGCGGTGATGTGAACTCCTCATGGGACATGTTGCGTAAGCAGGTGCCCGCAGGTCTGAGCTTTACGCTGACGGGTAATCCTAATTTCAATACGGATATCGGCGGTTTCTTCTGCAGTTCGTATAACACGCGTGGTTCTGGTTCGGCTCCGAAGAATCCGCAGTTCCAGGAGTTGTATGTGCGCTGGATGCAGTATGGTCTGTTCTGTCCTGTGTTCCGCAGTCACGGTGCTGATGCGCCACGTGAGATCTGGCAATTCGGACAGAAGGGAGAGCCAATCTACGATGCCATCGAGAAACAGATTCGTCTGCGCTATCGGTTGATACCTTATTTATATAGTACTGCCTGGCAGGTGACCTCGAACAACGATAGCTATATGCGTCCGCTGTTTGCCGACTTCGCTGCTGATAAGAAAGTGTGGAATATGACCGATGAGTTTATGTTCGGCCGCAGTATTCTGGCTTGTCCGATTGTGGATCCACAATATACTGAGGAGAAGGTGATCCGCACGAATGCGATGACGGGCTGGGATAGGAGACAGGAGTCGGGAGACAGGAGTCAGGAGACAGGAGTTAATTGGCAGGAAGCAAAGAGTGCTGTGAAGTATCTGCCGAAGGGGACGACGTGGTATGACTTTTGGACGAATCAGAAATATCAGGGCGGTAAGACGGTGACTTTGGAAACTCAGATCGACCGTGTGCCGATGTTCGTACGTGCGGGTAGTATCCTGCCCCTCGGTCCTGAGATGCAGTATGTAGGTGAGAAGGCATGGGATAATTTAGAGATCCGCGTCTATCCTGGTGCCAACGGTTCGTTTGTGCTTTATGAGGATGAGGGTGACAGTTATAACTACGAGAAAGGTGTATTCAGCACCATCACTTTCTCTTGGAATGACAAGGCTCGCAAACTGACCATCGGTGCCAGAAAAGGTGAATTCCTCGGCATGTTGAAGTCGCGACAGTTTACAGTGGTTTTGCCCGATGGTCGTCAGCAACAAGTGAGTTATAACGGCGCAGAATGTGTTATTTCGCTCTGATAACAGGGGCGTGTTACATTTGCAAAGATATATGATACAAAAGAAGAGTCCGATGTGGCTCTTCTTTTGTAATTTTGCACCATTGCTAATAAACTATTCATTAAAATTCAGGAAAATGAAGAAGAAAATCTTATTGTTGATGGCTTTGGCTGGCTGTATGTCAGTCCAAGCACAAGGATTGAAGGATGTCTATAAGGACTACTTCATGATTGGTGTCGCTGTGAACCAGCGCAATGTGAGTAATCCCGAGCAGTCGGCTCTTGTGAAGAAGGAGTTCAACAGCATGACGGCTGAGAACGACATGAAGCCCGAACCCACCGAACCCCGTGAGGGCGAGTTCAACTGGGAGAATGCTGACCGTATCGCCAACTTTGCCCGTCAGAACGGTATCAAGTTGCGCGGTCACACGCTGATGTGGCACTCTCAGATCGGTCGTTGGATGACTGCCGAGGGTACAACTAAGGAGCAGTTCTATGCTCGTATGAAGAACCATATCCAGGCTATTGTCTCCCGTTACAAGGACGTGGTTTATTGCTGGGACGTGGTGAACGAGGCTATGGAGGACAACCCCAATGCTACCGATCCCTATCGTCAGAGCGCCATGTACCGTCTGTGTGGTGACGAGTTCATTGAGAAAGCTTTCCAGTATGCACATGAGGCTGACCCGAAGGCCCTGTTGTTCTATAATGACTACAGCACCGTAGATCCTCACAAGCGTGACCGCATCTACAACATGGTGAAGAAAATGAAGGCCAAGGGTATACCCATCGACGGTATCGGTATGCAGGCTCACTACAATATTTACTATCCTTCTGAGGCTCGTCTCGACTCAGCCATTACGCTGTTCAAGACTGTTGTGAAGCACATCCACATTACCGAGTTCGACATCCGTGTGAACGAGGAGATGGGTGGTGGTTTGCAGTTCAGCCGTGAGGGTGCTACTGTTACTGACTCTGTGAAGCAGTATCTGGCTGACCAGTATGCCCGTTGCTTCCGCGTGTTCCGCAAGCATAAGGATGTCATCGACTGTGTGACCTTCTGGAACCTCGGTGACCGTGATTCTTGGCTCGGTGCCCGCAACTATCCACTGCCTTGGGATGAGAACTATCAGCCTAAGTTGGCTTATGAGTATATCCGTGATATGAAGGCTCCGAAATGGGATATGCCTAAACGTCCCGCACGTCAGCCGCGTCCTCAGGGCGGTTTCGGTCAGGGTGGTCCCCGTCAGGGTGGCTTTGGCCAGGGAGGTCCTGGACAGGGACAGCGTCGTCGTGGTCAGGGAGGCCCTGGTGGCTTCGGTGGCTTCGGCCAGCAGCGTCCTCAGTTTGACGCCAGCCGTGCGTTCCCCCAGCAGGAGGGAATCAAGGAGGACTTCGTGCCTTCTGAGCTGAACCAGCCCGGACAGCAGTATCCGCAGGTGAACTCTCAGGGTTATGCCCGCTTTCGTATTGAGGCTCCCGATGCACAGGCCGTGAATGTAGGCCTTGGTCTCGGTGGCCAGGGTGGAACTCAGTTGAAGAAGACCTATGACGGTTCATGGGTAGGCACCACAGCCGGACCGATGGACGAGGGTTTCCACTACTATCACATCACCGTTGACGGTGGTACATTCAACGATCCTGGTACAGGCAACTACTACGGTTCTACCCGTTGGGAGAGCGGAATCGAGATTCCCGCCAAGGATAAGGACTTCTATGCTATGAAGAATGTGCCTCACGGAAAGGTTTCGCAGATCCTCTTCTGGAGTGAGAGCACCAAGCAGTGCCGTCGTGCATTCGTTTATACTCCGCCGACATACGATAAGGATGCCAAGACCAGTTATCCCGTGCTCTATCTGCAGCATGGCTGGGGTGAGGACGAGACCGCCTGGATGACACAGGGTCATGCTAACCTCATCATGGACAACCTCATTGCCGAGGGTAAGATTAAGCCCTTCATCGTGGTTTGCACCTATGGTATGACCAATGAGATGGGTCTTGGTGGTTTTGGTGGTGGTGCTCGCGGTGCTGCTGCCCAGAACTTCGAGAAGGTGCTTTGCGACGAGCTCATCCCTTATGTCGATGCTAACTTCCGCACCATCGCCAAGAAGGAGAGCCGTGCTATGGCCGGTCTGTCGATGGGTGGTATGGAGACTCACTCTATTACCTTGGCTCGTCCTGAGTTGTTCAATTACTACGGCCTGCTCAGCGGTGGTGTTTATACCCCAGAGGAGATCAAGGACAAGAAGCAGGTGAAGTATATCTTCCTGAGCTGTGGTTCTAAGGAAGGTCCCGACCGCATCAAGTCGGCTGTGGAGACGCTGAAGGCTGCCGGTTTCAATGCCGAGAGTCATATCTCTGAGGGTACCGCCCACGAGTTCCTGACCTGGCGCCGCGCCCTCCGTCAGATGGCACTGAGCTTGTTTAAATAAGAATTGAAGGATTGTAAAATTGTAGAATTGAAATAATCATAGCATTAAAATGATGAAGAAATTATTTGTCGGACTGATCCTGACTATGGTGGGAAGTTCGTGTGTATTTGCACAGTTTCGTCAGGTTGATCCCAGAGAGAATGTCGGCCTGAAGGATGCCTACAAAGGTTATTTTACCATTGGTGTAGCGCTGAACCAGCGCAATGTAACTGACGATGCCCAGAAGGCCCTCGTCATCAAGCAGTTCAACAGTGTGACTGCCGAGAACGACTGGAAGCCCGGTGAGATTCATCCGAAGGAAGGCGTGTGGAATTTCGAGAAGGCTGATAAGATTGCTGACTTCTGCCGTCAGAACGGTATTAAGATGCGCGGTCATTGCCTCTGCTGGCACTCACAGTTTGCCGACTGGATGTTTACCGACAAGAATGGCAAACCCGTCAAGAAAGAGGTGTTCTATCAACGTCTGCGCGATCACATCCATACGGTTGTGAACCGCTATAAGGATGTGGTCTATGCTTGGGACGTAGTCAACGAGGCTATGGCCGACGACAACCAGTTCGGGCCGCGCTTCGGTTTCGGACGTCCGGGTCAGGAGCCGAGTCCGTATCGTCAGAGCCGTCATTTCCAGCTCTGCGGCGACGAGTTCATTGCCAAGGCTTTCCAGTTTGCCCGTGAGGCCGATCCCAATACGCTGTTGTTCTACAACGACTACAGCTGCGTAGACGAGGGCAAGCGTGAGCGCATCTATAATATGGTGAAGAAGATGAAGGATGCTGGTGTTCCCATCGACGGAATCGGCATGCAGGGTCACTACAACATCTACTTCCCCAGCGAGGAGCAACTTGAGAAGGCCATCGTCCGTTTCAAGGAACTGGTGAAGCACATCAATATCACCGAGCTCGATCTGCGTATGAACAATGAGAGCGGTGGTCAGCTGATGTTCTCCCGTGGTGAGGCAAAGCCGATGCCCGCTTACATGTCAACATTGCAGACCGATCAGTATGCCCGTCTGTTCAAGGTGTTCCGTAAGCATGCCGATGTCATCGACAACGTGACCTTCTGGAACTTAGGCGACAAGGACTCTTGGCTCGGCGTAAACAACCACCCGCTGCCCTTCGACGAGAATTACCGTCCGAAGGCTTGCATGCGTGCCATCCGCGACTTCGACCCCGCCCTCGACAAGCGCGTGCCGAAGGAGGACTTTGTCATCAACGAGTGGAATCAGCCCAGTCAGGAGTGGCCGAAGGTGAATAGCGAAGGTTATGCCCGTTTCCGCATCGAGGCTCCCGATGCCAAATCGGTAATCGTCAGTCTCGGTCTTGGCGGTCGTGGTGGCACAGTGCTGAAGAAGGATAACGACGGTGTCTGGACAGGAACCACCGAGGGCCCGATGGATCCCGGTTTCCACTATTATCACCTGACCATCGATGGCGCTACTGTCAACGATCCTGGTACAGGCAACTACTTTGGTTCGTGCCGTTGGGAGAGCGGTATCGAGATTCCCGCCCCTGATCAGGACTTCTATGCAGAGCGCACCGATATTCCTCATGGCAGTATGCAGACGGTGAAGTTCTACTCACCCAGTCTGGGTAAGATGCAAGAGGCTACGGTTTATCTGCCATACGGCTATGGCCAACTCGTTGATAAGAAAGGTAATCCTGTGAAGGAAGGTGCCAAGGGTATTCAGGAGCGTTATCCTGTGCTCTATCTGCAGCATGGCTGGGGTGAGAACGAGACCAGCTGGCCTATCCAGGGTAAGGCAGGTCTGATTATGGATAACCTGATTGCCGATGGTAAGATCAAGCCCTTCATCATCGTGATGGCCTATGGTCTGACTAACGACTTCAAGTTCGGAACCATCGGTCAGTTCACGGCTAAGGAGTTCGAGACTGTGCTCGTCGATGAGCTCATTCCGTATATCGACAAGAACTTCCTGACCAAGTCCGACAAGTGGAATCGCGCTATGGCAGGTCTGTCGATGGGTGGTATGACCACCAAGCTCATCACCCTGCGCCGTCCTGAGGTGTTCGGCTACTGGGGCTTGCTCTCTGGCGGTCAGTATGCACCTGAGGAGATCAAGGATCCTACGGCTGTGAAGTATATCTTCGAGGGCTGCGGCTCTAAGGAGAATCCTGATGGCATCAACAAGAGCGTTGCCGACCTGAAAGCTGCCGGCTTCAATGCCGAAGGTCTGATCTCAGAGGGTACAGCCCACGAGTTCCTGACCTGGCGCCGCTGCCTCCGTCAGATGGCCCTGAGCCTGTTCAAGTAAAAGTGTTAAACAATATTAATAATTGTGGTATGGCCTTGTGTCATACCACAATTTTTTGTACCTTTGCACGACTTTTTTAGGAAGATGAAGATAATACCATTATATAATAAATAAATCATAACCATTAAAATGAAAAATATTTTATTTGCGATGACAGCCATGCTGTCCATCTCAGCAGCTTTTGTAAGTTGCTCAAACAAAGAACTTTACGATCCGAGTGCAGTAGAACAGGCGAAGGTTCTTGACACGGAAAAGCAGTACAAGGAAGCTTTTGTAAAGCATTTTGGCGAGGTGAATCCTAACCAGAGCTGGGACTTCTCTCAGATGAACTATCCCAATGCTGAGCAGAACGCCCGTACACGTGCCCTGGGCCAGTTGGCAGCTCCCGTCTGGGTGAAGTCCGGTCCACTGATTTCATTTTGGGACGCCGTCTTCTTTGAGACCTACTATCCGCATGCTGTTACCGACTTTGAGCAGGTGAAGCAACTGGTTGAGAGTCAGCCGGTAGTCGATTGGCCATACAACTACGCTCAGATTAATCTCCACCCATTCTATTCACATGGTGAGACGTTGTTGAACTATTATTATCTGGGTGTGCAGTATAGGCAGAAAAGCCTGCTTGGATTTAAGTATACAAAGTTCAATGCCTTCCGTTTTCGTTCTTGGGGTGATAAATGGTCATCGATTGTCAACGACAGCCATCTCTTTACTGAGATGAACATGAATTCATACGCCGTTGTCAATACCACCAACATGCAAGGTGTAGACGGTTTCCAATGGTTTATTGCCAGCAGGAATTTTGAGTTCTTCGAATCCGAAGAAAACGCTCAGCCCCTTGAGAAGTGTAAGCTTTTCACTCTGAACAACCACACTTATGTAGCTTTCGACTGCAATAACGACGGTAAATACCACGACCTGATCTGCTGGGTAGAGGATCTGTCGCCTGCTAAGCGTTATATGGTTGAGGACCTCGGTGGTGTCGGCGACTTCGACTTCAACGACATCGTGTTCGACGTGGTTTATAATAAGAACTTGAACAAGTATGAGTGCATTGTCCGCGCTATGGGTGGTACGCTCGACTTCTCCATCAAGGTGGGCGACACAGAATGGTGGTCGAAGAGTGACAATTACGATGTTCCTACCATGTATAACACCATCGATCCCGACTATAACCTCATGAAGGAATATGCCCGCTTCGATGTGCAGGGCTGGGTTCCTGAGAGAAACGATGTCACGGTGACGGTCAAGGGTAATAACGGTACGTTTGTGCTGCCTTTCCCGAAGGACGGCGAGATTCCTTACATGGTTGCCACCAACATCGGCAAGGCCTGGAGCAAGGAACGCGTCAACGTGAATACACTCGGCTGGTTCGGCTCTGTTGAGAACGACGGCGAGATTGAGGTAAGGAAGTAATCCTCGTAACAATATCATACATCAAGGCAGGCATCCTATTCGGGTGCCTGCCTTTTTGCTCTAATGCCCTCCGATCTGTGCGTTAATTACTAATAACAACCGCTGAATTACTAATAATGAAAGTTAAAGAATCGCTGATTTTGAAAGATTTGCGATTACTAAGACTTTAGATTTTTAAAAACTTAGTAATTTTGCGGCAGTCAAACATTGAAGACAATTGAGTATGAAGCAACAGACATTGACAAAAGGTGAGATGCAGGTAATGAACGTCCTGTGGGAATTGCAGAAAGGGGCGTGCGTCAACGATATTCTGGAGCATTATCCAGAACCCAAGCCTGCCTATACGACCATCGCCACCTTCCTGAAGATCCTGACACAGAAGGGATTCGTAGAGCATAAGAAGGGAACGGGCAAACTGCTCATCTATACGCCCCTCATCACCAAGGAGAGATACCGTCGTCAGGTGATGGAAGAGGTGAAGGACGATTTCTTCGGCAATAGCTTCAAGTCGATGTTCAGTTTCTTCGTGAAGGAAGAACATATCTCTGCAGATGAAATCAGGGAACTCTTGAAACTGATGGAGGAGGATGCTTTATGATGGCACTGCTTGTTTATAGCATCAAGTCCGCCCTTGTGTTGACTTTGCTCTATCTGCCTTACACGCTGATGCTGCGGCAGGAGAGCTTCTTCCGCATGAATCGTATCACATTGCTTACGATTCTCATGCTGGCTTTGGTGCTCCCGATGGTCGACATCCCGTCGTTGGCAACTCCCGCCCAGCCTGTTGTCTATGAAATGCAGCAACGTATTATGTTAATGACACAGGAGGCCGAGTCACAATGGGGTCAGGATACTTTGTGTCACGGCATGTCACAAAGTATCCTGACCCCAATGTGTCTTCTCGCGCTGGTATACATAATAGGTATATGTCTGGCGCTTTGCATCCGTCTCTGGCAATTGTTCAGGATTGGCCAGATCATCCGGGGCGGTTGTCTGTGGACTGACAAAAGCGGGGAAGCGACTATCTATTGTCATATCGATGACGTGGCACCTTTCAGTTGGATGCGGAGCATAGTCATCAGCGAGAGTGACTACAAGCCTTTTGGCCGTGAGATTCTGCTGCATGAGAAAGCCCATGTTCTCAGTCTTCACTCCATGGACATCTTGTTTCTGACGCTTGTAGAGACTGTGCAATGGTGGAATCCCATTGTCTATCTGCTGGGGCGTAGTCTTCGTGATGTGCACGAATATGAGGCCGATGATTATGTTCTGCATCAAGGCATTTCATTGCACAATTATCAGGATCTCCTTGTGAAGAAGGCCTTGGCAAATACTTCCTACGCTTTTGCCAACAACTTCAACCACAGCCTTATCAAGAAGCGCATCTATATGATGAACCATCCCAAGTCGAATCCTTGGCTCCGCAGCAAAGTGCTCTATATCCTGCCTGTGACACTCGTTGTATTGACGGCTTTTGCTACGCCCAAGCTGAACGAAAAGGTAGAGGAAATAGTAGAGAGTGCCGGGAAGGCAGCGGAAATATCGCAGCCAAGCCCACAGCCTGACCAGCAACCTGAGAGCGTTCCGGCATCCGATGTGCCCGATATGCAATCCGCTGAGTCAGAAGAAAAACCGGCAGTCAAGGAAGAGACCACAGACAGTCTTTCTTCCGAGGACTATGTCAACAATGTCTATCGGGTCGAATATCATGACCTCACTCAAGATCCGGAGTTTCCTGGCGGTACCTCTGCCTTGCGGGCCTTTGTGCAGCAGCATGTGGCCAAAGCCTTAGAGAATGACGCCTCTGTGGCTGGCAAGCGGGCCTATGTGCAGTTCCGCATCAAACAAGACGGAACGATAGACGACATCGGACTGGTTCGTGGCGACAAGGATGCATACCGTGAAGCCGTTAAAATCGTGGAGCAGATGCCTCAATGGATTCCTGCCCGCCGTTTCGGCAGAATTGCTGATGCCCATTTCGTGTTGCCCGTTGATTTCACTAATGACTAAACAAAAACGATGATGAAAAAACTACTGCTTATAATAATAGTGATGGCCGCTGCCATCTGCCAGGCTTTGGCCTCAGAGCGCACCATAATCAAGCCTGAACACATCTTTCAGAGTATGCCCGATCGTCTGTGGACAGACTCCGTAGTTATGAGCGATACAGCCACCGTTTTCCATCTGCAGATCTTCAGATGGGATTCGCAAGTCATCTTCTTCAGTCATGAGACCTGTCTACGTGATATGAAGGGCCGCACCTATCCCCTCCGCCAGATTATCTCTGACTATGGGCTCCGGCCAGACGAACCAAAGACGTTTAAGGAAATTGGAAAGGAAAAGTATAGCGTAGAATTCGTTTTTCCGCCACTGCCGGCTGATGTGACAGAAGTAGACATGATTGATCCTCAGTTTCACAACCATGGCATATTCGGCATCCGTCTTGACGGCAATCCCCTGCCTCCTTTTCAGTTGCCAAAGGTTGTAGAGGAACGGCTGAAGGAGATTATGGCCGTACAAGACACCTTGCCTAAGGTGGATTATCGTTTCGGATGGGCTACCATCAAGGGACATCTGATGGGTTACAGGCCTGGCATGTGCGGGCGGATGTCACTCACAATACGTCATCCGAACTCATCACCAAATCCATATGATACACTTTGTGCACAGGTATCGCCCACAGGCGACTTTACCTTCCGCCTGCCAGTAGCCCATATCACACCAGTCACGCTTATATTTGATCCTCAGCGACGAGGTATGAGTATTGTCTATGTAGGACCAGACGCAGAGACTGAAGTATATCTCAATATGCGTGAGATAAACGATCGGTATATGAATGGAAAAACAAACAACAACACTATTCTCTACGTAACGAAGGGCCCGTTGGCGCAATTGACCAATGAGCTGAACGAGCATTTGTCATTTTACAATATAGACTTCATCGTAAAGTACTTCGCTAACATCTTCAGGAACGAAGAAGAGGTGAACCGCTTTATTGAAATCCGCGCGATGCCGCCTACCAAACAACTGGAACTGCGGATGGTCCAACTCGACACGATGAAGATTGAAAAGCAATGGTCGCCAGCCCTGAAGGAACTGGTCAGACTATGTTGGCAGATGCAGACAGTGATGCGAATTAAGACCGACCCGCCAAGGGAGCTGGAAAACGAAGCTAATGCTTCCCCCATAGCCAAAGAGAAACTGATTGACTGGCAGCGCGATGCGGTAGTAGCGGAACTGGATGCATTCGAACGTCTCCTCAATGATCCTAAGTTAGTCTACTGTCCAGACCTGTGGGAGCTTTTTCGGTACAACATCAATGTAAATACACTTTTCCCGACTTTTATTGACCATGAGAAAACCGTCTGGAAGTTACGGGAATATATGAGTGGTCAGTTCGGTCAGCTCAATCCTGATGATATTGCCGAAACACTGGCCAATCTGCCGCCCGCTTACAGGCAATTGGTACTGACGTGGCAGGATAAATACCGTGAGGAGCATGATCGGCTGGCTGCAAAAGAAATCGTTGGTGACACATTAAAGGGCATTCCCAATTCACAGGTGTTCCAGACGTTGTGCGAACGTTATCGTGGACATACTATCTTCGTCACTTTCTGGCAGTCGTATATCCCTTATTTTGTGAGAAGTGTGATTTTACCCTTACAACGTGAATTGGGTGATCTTGATATCGTATGGGTGAACGTTTATAATAGCCATTGGAAACTGAATCCTGTAGGATATGAAAATGCTTACCGGCTACGCTATTTTACAAAGTTACAAGGCGAGCATTATTATTACAACATGTCAAGCAGCGCAGAGAATCATTATTATGATATGTCAAGCAACGCAGAATGGCTTAAGGATTTATATAAACCCATGGGAGTCACTAATTATCCCATGGGTGAAGCCTACTGTATTGTTTCGCCTGACGGCAGAATCGTCCGCAACAGTGATTCTACGCCAGAACCGCTCAGTTGGATCCATCAAGACTTTCTCGGCATCCGCCACTGCCTCCTCCAGACCGCCAAACCTAAGATTGCCCAATGATTAGGTTTGGTAAGCGAACATGAGGAAGTATCATTTTACTATATTCGCAGGCCTCCACTTATCTGGAACCACATAGCGTTTTATACTGTCAGTCACAATATCTGGCATGATAGCATCACGAAAACGGCGCTCGTTCTTATACATGATTACGGGTTTACTGTTGTGATGAGTCAGGTTGTCTTTCAGATCACAACTGAAGTTGGAGGGCGGGAAGTAAACCTTGATTCGCTTCTCTGGATATTGCTTTTGAATGAACTCCAGAGGCGGAACAAGATCACTATCTGCGCTGACAAGTACAATAGAGTCTGTGGCATTTAGCACACAATCGGCTATCATACGTACTGATATATTTACATCTGTCTTCTTTTCCTCAGGACGTGAGATGGCGAAGTGACAATTGGGACACTGAATCTGTTTATCAAGATACTTGCCGCGAATAACCTCAAACCTGTCACCATTGATGAGCTTGTTTGCATTGAGAAAAGCACTCTGCCGACTGCTCTTTTCCTGATTAAGAGGTGAGGCGGTGAAGTAGATTACCTTCTCAACTTCCTGACCATCGCCAAGAAACCCCTGACAGAGTTTCACCATATCAATCCAATAATAGTCCCCCCACTGCGGTTCGTTGCGTTTAGTACGTCGCAGACCGTAGTAGAAGTTGAATCCGTCGATGTAAAATGTTACACGTTGTGCCATAATATTCGATTTATTAGTAAAAAAAGCCGTCCTCAGACGGCCATGTCCATTCAAGAAAGAATGGCGGAGCTTAAATAATCTGCTGCAAAGATACGAACTATTTCTGAAAGTTCCAAATTTTCGGGCATCTTTTTTCTCTCATAGAGGAAGAAATGACTATCTTTGTACCGTAAAATCGTGTTTAGACAAAGAAAAATGAAAGAAAAATGAAAAAAGTTGGTGTTTCCGTAAAAACGATAGGTATATTAGAAGTGCCCTATCACAGCGCGGTCAGGACAATTTGTGACTGTCACATTGTATCCTGTCCCTGATGTGATACGTTAGATCTGCTCTGCCAGCCGTTGTTGTTGAATTCGCTCTAGAAAAGCGTTACTCTCTTCAATCCATTCTTTCTTTCTGCGTAGGGATTCCTTGAATGCTGCACGAACCTCTTCGCGTGTCCTTTTTCTTTTTGTTGTTTCCATATCGATTTAATTAAATGGTGAATATTCGCCTGCAAAGATACGGCATTTTTCTGAATAATCAAACTTTTCTTGGTCTTTTTTCGAAATTAAATTAGCTTTTTCGATCTACCGTTCTCACAAGGTGTCAGACATCTTATGTACACAGTTGTGTCGATTCCTATTATGTATTGCGTTGCAAAATGCTTTTTTTTGAAAGGGAAAAAGCGGGTATAACTGTTTGATATAAAGCGCGTAATGGCTAAAACACCTGGTGCAACGCCATCCTAATTTTTTTCTTTTTTTTCTTGCATGCTATGAATATATTTTCTAACTTTGCCAACGGAATTACAAACAAAGCATAAGAAATATGAGGAAAAATTTTATTGGTCTAGTGGTGTTTGCCTTTCTATTAATTGTCGGATGTAGTCGTGAAGACGCTACTCCGCAAACCACTATTGATGATATATCAGAAGAAATAGATACGTTAGTCATTGATTCGACAGACGTTAATCCAAAGGATTCCGGTTCCAGCTATGAAGTTGGGCTAGATGGTCGTAATGGGAATGGTAATGATAACAAACCTCGCAGACTACATTAATAATATAGGAGGATAGAATCATGAAACTAGCTAAATTATCAGTTTTACTATTCGCTTTTACTTTCTTTTCTTGTTCAGGTGATGACAAGACAGATGAGGAAGGCATAATGAATGAGGCCCCAAAAACAGAGGATGTTCAAGACAATCAACGTAACGACAGCTTGGTAGCGAATATGCTGCCACAAACACGCGCTGTCAACCTCACTGCTGAGCAGCGAAAGTTCGTGCAGAAGAACAACGATTTCTCGTTCAACTTCTATCGCGCCTTGATTGCTGCACAGACAAAAAAGGAGAGTGTAATCAGCTCGCCCCTCAGTCTGACTTATGTTCTGGGCATGCTCAATGCTGGTGCTCAGGGAAAGACCAGTGAGGAAATTCTTTCCTTGTTGGGTTACAATGCCAATAACACTCAGGAGATCAACGAGTTTTGCAAAAGCCTGATAGAGCAGGCTGGGCAAGTAGACCCCTCTGTGACGATGAAAATGGCGAACTGTTTTGTGGTCAACCAATGGTTCTCACCCTATGATAGTTATGTGAAAGACATGGATACGTATTATCATGCAGAAGTGAGTAGCCGCAATTTCACTGACCCCGCTACACTCGACTATATTAATGGATGGTGTAACCGTCAGACAGAGGGTATGATACCAAAAATCTTAGAAAAGCTCGATCCTGCAACAGTATTTGTATTGATGAATGCCGTCTATTTCAAGGCCACATGGGCGGAGCAATTTGATGTGGCTGACACCCGTGACGAGATTTTCGTGTCGGAGGATGGCAATCGCATAATGGTTCCAATGATGTATCGTAAGGCTATGACCATGTGCTACGGAAACAACCTGTATCGTGCTCTTAGATTCTTTTATGGTGGAAAGGATACTTATGAAAAAGCTGGTTATGAGATGGTCGTGCTGCTACCTCAGGACGGAAAGACGGTGGAAGATGTGATCAACGGTCTGACACAGGAAAAATGGAACTATACCCTCGAACATCAGAGACAGCAGGTCATTGCCGAAATCAAGATTCCGCGTTTCTCAACAGAAAGCGATATGGTATTGAACGATGTCATCGCCAATATGGGTGCCCCTTCGATGTTTAAACCCAACGAGGCTGATTTCTCAAAGATGATGCCGTTGACTAAGTCAGGAAAGTCAGGAAACAATCTCTTTGTCAGTTTATTAAAACAAAAGGCCGCAGTAGAGGTCTCAGAGGAAGGTACTAAAATGAGTGCAGTCACAATTGCTAAGATGGATCTTTCTTGTGGTCCAATCACAGCTCCTCAAATCGATTTCCATTGTAACCGTCCGTTTGTCTACTTTGTACAGGAGGCCAGTACAGGCGCCATCTTCTTCATCGGCACCTATCGCGGTGAGAACAAATGAGGAAATGGTTCATTACAGTCGTTTCGGGCCTTTTGCTCGTATCAGCCTGTCAGCAAGGCTCGCCTTACCGCAGCCAGCTGGCAGAGGCTGAGCGGCTGATAGAACTGCATCTGGACAGTGCATGCCAATTGCTGGACAGCATTCCTCTTTCTGGCCTGCAAGAGGGTAAGGAGCGTGCACTCTATCATCTGTTGACGACAGAGGCCGCCTACCGTCGCTACCAACCCATTGAAAACGACTCCCTGCTAGATGGGTGTTCCAAGGTATTCGAGGCTGCTGGCGACCAGCAGCATTTGGCTGCTACCTATTATTATAAAGGTGTGTTGGCCTACGACCTCTGGAACCGCAAGGAAGCTGCTATCAAATGGCTGAAACAAGCTGAGGAACTGGCAGAAAAAGCTGATGACGAACAACTGAGAAATAAAATCTATGAAGAGTTGCATCATGTGAATTTGAGAGCAGGCAATTATCTGTTGGCTTTGGGTTATGCCAAGCAATTCCTGCAAAGTTCCGTCGTATTAGAACAGCCGGAATTGGTGTGCCGAGCCTATGATGATCTGGCTCTCGACTTTATGAACCTCGATGAACCAGACAGCGTCAGTTATTACCGTCAGGAGTGCTTTGCCCTCTTGGAAAAGCTCGGCCAACAGAATGCCTATTATTTTGCCAACTATGCCAGTGAACTGATAGAGGCAGGAAAATATGCTGATGCACGGCCTTGGCTCATGAAGGCCATCGAACTGGAGCCAATGGCTAATGAATATGTGATGTTAGGCATTATCGCCCATCAGGAAGGCGATACCTTACAGGCTCGAAAGGATTGGGAACATGCCCTCACTTTCGACGATGCGCGTTTTTCGGTAAAGGCATATCGATACTTGGCAGAACTTTACACAGAGCGGGGAGACTATCAGACGGCTCTCACGCTCAGACAATTTGCCGACAGTGTGGAAGAGGCTTCCAACAAGCAGAACTGGACAGAGCAGATGGCTGATATTCAGCGAAAACATGATAAGGCTGTGTTGGAACAGAAAGCAACCAGTCTGATTAACCATTGGCTGGTTTTTGCCATTGTAGCCCTTGTTCTCTTGCTGATATTGTCGGGCTATTTGTTCCATTTCAGACAGAAGGCCCATGAATACCGAAGTGCGATGGATGACAGCCTCGAGCAGATTAACGAGTATAGCCAAAAGATGGAACTCCTTCAGGCTACAGGACAGGGGTTTGAACAGGAGATAGAGACATTGCGTGGTCAGATAGAACGGCTGCGGGAGGTCACATCGAAGAAACTAGGTCATGGCAAAGAGACCTACGACCTCATCATTGCAGGCAAAGCGCCCGATAACTTCAATCAGGAAGCAGAGCAAGACTTTATCGACTACTATGCTTTTACCTATAACACGGAGTTCACGATCCTTATCCGACAATATAAGTCGCTCAGTCTTAGGCATACCACTTATTTGGTTCTCCAGCAGATGGGACTCGACGACAAGCAGGTGCAAAAAGTGCTGGATGTGACTGATGCTACCATCCGCTCCTACCGTCACCGTATTGGTAAAGCTAAAAGAAGTCATTTATTTTAAAATCGCCCCATTTGATACAACCTATTGAAAAAATCCGTATCTTTGCACAAAGTTTGTTAAAAATAGCACCCTCTCGTGCAAGATTTGCGATGCCAAGATGTTATATATAAAAGGACCAATAAGAACAAGGCGTATGAAAAAGAGCTTTTTATTATGGATGGGCGTTGTGCTGATGCTGGCTGTCGGCATGAGCAGCTGCAACAGTGACGATGATGAAATCTTTGGCACAGGGTTGACGGGGAAATGGGATTTGATGGAAGTCCAAAACGGACCTGCAGGACTCTGTAAGGATGGCTATGCCAATCATTATCCGTCTGGTACTGTCATTATCGAACTAAAAGGGAACGGAAAGATTGTTTTCAACTATGAGGACGGGAAAGTTGAAACCCTTGACTATTCTATCCCTGAAGATCAGGAAATATATGGCTCCACATTGCCAATCTTGAACATTGGCGATGTCCCGTTCAGCTATGCCATCGAAGGGAATTGGCTGAAACTCCATTATTGTGGTATCTATTTCTGCGACCATATTCCAGCAACATTTGTGTTTAAGCGTACAAAATAACTATTTCTTCAAGAAACAGATATTCGCAAACTAATAAGATATGCTTATGACAAGGAGAATACTCACCATATTTGCTGTAGCTTTGAGTTTAAGCCTTAAATAGTCGCTGGGACAGGTACTTGGGTATGACGACTGCTATGACTCAAGTACCTGTCCCCATGGCTATTTGCCCCCTATACAGGTTATTAACAATAATGTAAAAGATGTATGAAAAAAATTAAAACATTAAAGGGGAATACTGATTATGATTCCTTAAAAAAATGGTGTTTGACTGTTTATGATTTTTTACTGTCAATAAGCCCAGATTTTGAAGTTATGGTGAATGGCGAATACGGCTTTATGAGTGTAATAAAGAAAGCAGATAAAACCCATAATATTAAATTGATGAAGTCTCTTTACAAAGAAACTTGTATTCTTGTAAGGGAAGATATGCTTTCGTCTGAACATATGAATTGTTTAAACCAATTATTGAAAGAAAAATTCGACCACAATATTGCTGATGAGATGGATTTAGAAACAGAAGCAATCCAAAAAATCATAAAACGAGGGAAGATACGCAATGACAGAGAATTTGAGATGGTCAAGCGACGTGAGGAAGAAATCTTCACAGATGAAAGCCAAAGTGAATACGCAGAAACACTGCGACAACTGATGGCTGATTATGAATAAAAACAAGGGATCCGCAATCACGGGGGCGGTTCTACTGACCATTTTCTGCGTTGAAAATTTGGATATTTGAAAAAAAATTTGTATCTTTGCCTTCGCATTTGAAAACAATATTGGGTCAGGGGACTCTGCCCCCATTGGACGCGGAACGGTTCTCTGACCCATCTGAATTGGTCGTGAACTTATTAGGGATCCTCTGACTAATCCAAGGTGGGTCAGGGGACGGTTCTTTTCACAAAGAAATCAAAGACCTGTCCCTCCGATCTAGAAGATATCATGCGCTGCTTCGGGCTCAACTATGACTCTGCAAAAGTGAAAGCCTCGAGACTTGAATAGTCATGGGGACAGAGGCACCTGGGTATGATGAATGTTCCCCAAAGATGAGAATAGAGAAACGGAAGTCATCGCGGCTTCCGTTTCTTCGTTTATGGGCGGTGCTTTTGTGAGAAAATAATCGGGGAAATGCTTGGTTTTCTCGATTATTTTTTGTATCTTTGTAGGGTAAAAGAGAGGTGGCTCCAGCCATCGAAATAACCCTAGTAATTCACCATTTAAAACATGTAAGATTATGAACAAGACAGTTAGAAAGATCCTTCAGGCGATCAGTTATCTCATCACTCTGTTTCTCGGAGCAGCTGGCGGCAGCACGTTGATGTGAAACATCAAGGCCATGGAAAACCAGAAGGGCTTCAAAATCTCTCAGTATGCCTGTGCGGTGCTGCTCATCGTGAGCAGTATCGCGCTGGTGACTTATCAGGTGGTCGAGATCAGCGACGTGGCTACAGGTCTGCTCTATTATGTGGCGCAGTCGTTCCTGCTCGCCGGCTCAATCTTCGGCCTCGACCAGTATATCCGAATCATCAAAAACATGTCACACAAATTCAACTATGAAAGAGAATCTCAATGAAACACGCCTCGAGTTTGGTGGCGTTCGCTTATCGCCGCATTTTAAACTGGGCGAGTTTCTGAATCTGAAGAAACACCCCGCGAACATCCCCACGATGCAGGCCGTGGCCAACATGACCTACGGCTGCCACCAGTTGTTAGAGCCCGCCCGGCTTATCGTGGGCCCGATCATCATCAGTTCGGGCTTCCGCTGCGAAGCTGTGAATCGCCAAGTGGGCGGCGTTAGGAATTCCCAACACTTGATCGGCCAGGCTGCCGACATCCATCCGAAAGACCTTGCGCAGTTCCCGGTATTGGTGGACTTCTTTAGAAACTGGGAGTACACCGACCAGCTCCTCACCGCCTCCAACTGGCTCCATATTTCCTGGAGCCCCTTCTCCCCACCCCGACACATCGTCCGCATCGGGTATTACAAATAGCTACCAGGGAATGGATGTCTGGGTATGCGTATAGAGTCAACTATTTGCTCGTGGCGACAGACTATTGTAAGTTTCGAGGCCGCCGGTGTCAGATATAAAGATAATGGTATCGATGAAAAAAAGATGGCCGTCATCATCGACAAGTACATTACCATCTACTGCATCAAAAATATCATGTAGCCCGTTAGTGTAGTATTCACCGTTGTCCTCAGAATGAAAGCCTAAGCGAAGAAACTCATCATGGATTTCCTGTTTAGTGGCAAGTCGGGCTTCGGCAATATATGGTTGAACAAGCACGGCACATGTCTTGCCGCTCTGGTTCTCGGCAAAACCTACCAAATCGTAGGGACATGCGTCAAAATAGTGATTATGTGCCTCTATGCGTTCAAAGAAAGATGTAAGATTGTCGTCGGCATAACGGAAATCATTCAATTTAATGACTTTCTTACCATCTGCCGACAGATAAGTTTCATTTTCTGAACCTCGATCAAAGAAATCGCCAAACTGGCTAAAATCATCAAACCAGCAGTCTTGTTCTTGAGCCCACTGTTTAAGTCTTACCAGTTGGACAGATTTGCAAGACGTTGTTCCCGCAAGAGCTTCAATCTCCTTAAGGACTCCTTGCGCGACTGCGGATGCTCTTGCCAGTAAGCCACTTTTGCCCTCATTTCGGCATTCACTTTCTTGTGATAGTCGTTCAATTTGATCTCCATTGCTCATCCTTTCAGTTTGTTTCTGCGCGCAAAGATAGGAAGTTTCGGGGATATTTGCAAACTTTTTTGCTATTTTCTTTTTAGAATCGGAAATCTTTTGTATCTTTGCCCCTTGAACACTGGCGAATGCCTCGGAGGAGGTGCCGGTGCGACTTTAGAGGAAATAAAAGAAGCGTTATGCTCGTCTTGTGACTGAAACCTGAGAAATTTCAAGCATGGCAAGAGGACATGATGGCTTCCGCGCGTTAGCGTGGACTTAAGCCATTTCTCCCATGCATGGTTTTCTCAGGACCTCAGTCAGAGATGTGGATACAGTTCCACGCTTTACGCATTAATAAAGTGGTCTTCCGCGGGACTGGGAGGATTGGGTGTAAACAATATAACTATGGACTTTAAAGATTCTATTTTACAATTGGCAGAACGAGTTAAATCTCTGAAAGAATCCATCCAAACGGAAGAGGCAACTAAGAACGCATTTATCATGCCATTCATTCAAGCTTTGGGATACGATGTTTTCAATCCATTGGAAGTTGTACCTGAGATGGATTGTGATATAGCCAAGAAGAAGGGAGAGAAGATTGACTATGCTATCATGAAGGATGGTGCGCCCATCATGTTGATAGAATGTAAGCATTGGAAGCAAGATTTGAACTTGCACGACAACCAGCTGAAACGTTACTATGTTGCATCGAGAGCAAAATTCGGAGTCTTGACAAATGGCATTGTCTATAGGTTCTACGCTGACTTGATTAAGGAGAACATTATGGACGATGTCCCCTTCCTTGAGATTAACTTAGAGAAGATCAGGGAGACTCAAATCGAGGAAGTGAAGAAGTTCTGTAAAGAGAAATTTGATCTGGACAATATTCTGAGTAGTGCCAATGAACTGAAATACATGTCGGAGGTCAAGAAGATTATCCGTTCAGAATTTGCCGAGCCATCACCAGAACTAGTCAAGTTGCTGACAAAACGAGTATATGAAGGTATTGTTACTCAGAAAGTGTTGGATCAGTTTACCGATATCGTGACACGAGCTCTCAAAAGTCATATCAATGATGTGATGAGCGAGAAGCTTGGTATCGCCCTTAAAACCACGGAAGCAGCGGGTGCTCCTATTCAATCCTCTACTCCCGCTGGTGAGCAAAAGGAAGAAGAACAACCTGCAAAAGAAGAAGACAAGGCTTCTAAGATTATCACAACGACGGAAGAACTGGAGGGTTATTACATTGTAAAGGGTATAGTTTGTGAGGTAATTGCACCAGAACGGGTGACCTATCGCGATTCCCAATCTTATTTCGCCATCTTTGCTGACGACAATAACCGAAGACCCATTTGTAGGTTGCATTTCAACAACACCAACAACAAGCGTATTGGCTTTGTTGATGAGAACAGAAATGAGCAGATGGAGGTCATCGAGAAGCTGGATGACATTTACAACTTTAAGAAGCAACTGATAGAAGCAGCAAAACGATACGTATAAATGGAATCGATAAAACGTTTCTTTACAAATGACTATATAATGCTGGTATTGGTGTTAATCAACACTGGCATTATATTTATCAGTGGCTTTATGCCCAACCAAGGAGGAACCCTTCTGATTATAGACAGTCTATTTACAATGTTGTTCTTGTTAGAAGCTTTAATTAAGATTCAAGTCCGAGGGTTCTCTAACTACTGGTCTGATGGTTGGAACAGATTCGACCTTATACTTGTTCTGATTGCTCTCCCGTCTTGTATCAACGTCTTTGGTGAAATTTTCCCAGGAACAAGCATCCTATTATCGATGAGAACAATGCGAGCATTTAAGACTTTCCGCATGCTGAAATTTATACCCAATATTGAGAATCTTCTGAATGGCATCAAATTGGCGTTTAAGGCATCGTACATTGTAGCTATCGGATTGATTGTAGTTTTGTTGGTGTTCAGTATTGTTACAACATTCCTGTTCGGCAGTTTGGCTCCACAATACTTTGGAAATCCCGCCCTTAGTGTGTATTCTATCTTCCGTTTATTTACAATAGAAGGATGGTATGAAATGCCAGAAGCTATAGCTATAAATGGTGGATCTACTATGGCTGTCTTTGCCCGGATTTACTTTTCTTTCCTTCTTTTCATGGGTGGAATCATTGGAATGAGCCTTGTAAATAGCATATTTGTTGATGCTATGGCAGCAGACAATAATGACGAAGTACTTGAGAAACTGTCACAAATGGAAAAGAAACTTGATAGAATTGAGAGAAGTAAAATATATATTTTAAATGATAAATTATAAGTATGAAGAAAGTATTATTAACAATGGCGATGATGGCAATTGTAGTTGCTGTCAATGCACAGGGATGGGGTAAGGTACATCTTGAAGGAGATGAGCTGAAGGGTATTGAAGAGGCAGAGGTGTTTATGTATTCTGAAACTGGTCTGGGAAGTTTCTATTTTTACGGTTTTGACCAATATCAATATGGGCTTGTATCCGAAGACAAACAGTTCAATGTGAGGTATAATCGTGTTGCAGGCACAACTGGTATACTTGTAAATGTTGGCATTTACAATGATGATGGCAAGATGGTGGAGAAGTTTGATATGTGGCTTGACCGTGTAGACAACAAGGCGAACCAAGTAGTTAAGACCAGGAATGCTGGTACCATGAATAATCCAGTAGGGCAGAAGGGCAAGGTGAAAAAGATATTCAAAGCTCTGCAATCAGGGAACGGTTACGTAAGGATAGTGGCAGAACGATTCGAAACAACTGATTTCGACATAAAAATAATGCCTTATAAAGAATAAGCCTAATTAACTGGGTATGGCAAAAGAGAAATTCAGCAGGACTAAGGCCTGCACTACCAAGACACTATACTCAGTGATGAAGGAAATGAGCCGCAGAGGTGACTGTATGCCGGCGAAGGTTTTTTCTGAACCAGCAAACAATTAAAGCAGATTATTGCGCAAATAGATACGACAAGGTGCACTTTTAGCGACAAAGCGGCGCTTTAATTCTCAATTCAGACGCAAGTAGTAAATTCGTAGAACACGCGGTCATCGGGGTCGAGAAAGTTTTCGTTACTTTCTGTGCGGTCGAGGTGCAAACCTGTCTTAACAAGATTAAGCACCATCAGGATGCGCTCATCGCTGAAGTTGAATTTGTCGCGGTGTAGCACCTCGTCGTACTCGCTCAGAATCTCGTCATTGTAGAGCAGCAAGATGCGCTCGTCGATGACATAGTCAAGCAAGCGGACCGTAGGCGATTCCTGCCGTGCCGACATGAGAGCCGACACGAGGACATTGGTGTCAAAGACTGCGTAGAATTGCTTGGTCGGCTGCAAAGATACGAATAAGCGAGCAAAAAAACAAATATATTGGAGTTTTTTTACTTCGGGAAGAAGTCGGACATGTTGTTGTCGTAGACTGAGCCGTACTGCCCTATGTTGTAGATGTTGACATGGGAGCCGGTGGTGGTGCGCGACAGTTGGCGGTAGAGGTCGTAGATGCTGACTGCATTGTTGGCCTGGACAACCTGGCGGAAGGTACGGGCGAAGGCGTTGGAAAGGTACACGCCTAAACCGGCATCAAAGACATCGGCCTTCGAGGTCTCATTGGGACTGGCGGCAGTGAGCACCAGCACATCGGGAACCTCGGCAGGGGCTGCGCCCCACTTGCCGCTGTAGCAGGTCTCGATGGCGAACATCATACGACGGTACTTTTTAAGTGAAGAGTGAAGAGTGAATAGTGAAGAATTGTTTTCCCCGTCTACACCATTCCCGCTCATCTGGGTGACGATGTTCTTGAGGCGGTCGGTGCCGTAGTAGAGGCGGGCGTCCTCGTTACCCCAGAGGGGACCGTCCTCGCTGCCGCCGTGGCCGCTCCAGAAGACGAAGACATTGCTGGTGGAGTCGGAATGGATGACATGGGGCAGACGCTCGGATTGACGGCCCAGCATGATGTCTTCAAGGTCATCGAGACTGAGCTGGCTGAAGTGATAGTCCACCACGGCGTTCTGGCGGACGTCTTGGCCGGATGATTCAGAATCTCCTGGTGGCTCTACGAAGATCTGTCCGGGGTAGCTGTTCCTGAGGTCATCGGCAAGGTTGTCTTCGACGATGAGCACGATGTGGTCGTCGTCGTAGCCATGGCTGCGCAGTAGCTGGTACATGGCGAAGGCATCGGCCTGATGGCGGTAGTTGTTCCACGTGGTGCTGGGGCTGATGACCACGGCCCAGTGGTCGGTGGCTTTGGGCAGATCGTGTTGGGGTATGTTGTCCTCATGTCCGAACTCCTGTGCCCATTTCTTTTCCAACAGCCAGAACTCCGTGGTGCTGGCCTCTGAGCTGGTGCCTGCCGTGCTGAGATACAGCTGGGGCTCGAAATAAGGATGAGGCTCATAGGTCACGGTGTCGTAGTTGGTGGCTATCTGCCAGAGCATATAGGTGGTATTCAGGATCTTGGTATGGGTGTTGCGATCGAAGAACAGGTTGCCCGTGGCGCCGCTCATGTCGATGGCGTGTCCAGCTGCCAGTTCCTCGAAGGCAATGGCAAGGCTGGCAGCATCCCACTGGACGGAGGGGCCGCTCTCGCTGCTGACCACGGCGCGCATATAGTCGGTGAGGCCTGGCTCATTGGGCTTTTCGCTGTAGGTCACTTGCTTGCCGTCCACCAAACAGCGGTCTGGGCTTCCTTCCCCTGCTGCCGCTCCTAATGCTATGAGGGTGAGGGCATCGTAGACCTGTGCCTCACCGTTGAAGGGTATACGTGAGAAGCGTCCCTCGTAGGCCTGGGTAAAGCCATAGTTCATGGCGGCACAGGGCGAGACGCCCATGTCAATGCTGTAAAAAGCTTCGCCTTGCAGTAACGTCTGATCCATGGCGGTGTCGGAACAGATGTTGCGCAGATAGACTACCTTCTCCGCTCCCATGACTTCATCAAGCCAGAAATCATCGATAGCCGTGCTGACCTGCACATAGTCTTCCCCCCTGTTCAAGGCTAAGAGCAACCATACTTCCGTGTCGTTAGCCTCCTCGACCACTTTCCTGAGGAAGGGGCGCAGGTCTTCTCCCGGTTTATAGGGATGTGTCCCGCCAGCGATATGCAGCTCGCGCTCAGTGGCGTAGTAGCCAAACCAGTCCATGAACGACTTGCCGTAGATGTCGTCGCTATAGATGAGCGCCACGTCGGTGGCGTGCAGGGCCTGTGCGGCAGAGAGCATGATCTCGCACTGGGTGATGTCGCTCTCGGTGAGGAACCAGGCGTAGGTGTTGCGGGCATTGGTACGCTGCAGCTCGGCACTGGTACAGGTGGGCATGACCACCGGCAGCCGCGTCTGCGCGGCGTAGCTCAGGAAGGTCTGTGCATTGTCGGAGTGGTAGGGGCCGATGATGGCATGACAGGTGTCGTCGCCCTCGCGGGGGTGGGTGAGGTCGAAGGCCAGCTGGTTCAGGTCTTCGGAGTGCTCGTCGTGGTAGCGCAGGTTTAGTCTGATTGCCTTTTCCCGTTTCTGCTGGGCTTTGGCAATGTTGGCCAAGGCCAGGTCGATGGCGTTCTGCCACTGGCTGGTGATGTCGGCCGGCAGCACCACGTCGACGTTCAGGGAGACGATGTCGGCGGGGGATCCATCGACCACCGGGGCGTCCTCCTTGTCGCTGCACGCTGCCAGCAAGAGAAGGCAAATGCTTATTATAGCATAATGCTTAATGCTCATTCGAAATCATGGTTAACTTGGGTATGTCATGGGTTATGTAGTCATCGCCCAGCGTGCGGATTTGCGGCATGGTAACGGCAGGCTGTTGACACCAGTCGTTGACCCATTCCTGCAATGCACGGCTGTAGTCGCGCTTCATGAAGCAGGAGAAACTCGGGCTATAATCCGTGGTGGCATCAATCATGAGTGCATCGAGACTATGCTCACTGATGTTCATGTAACGTATTGCACTGGTGTTCCAAATGCCTAAATCGAAGATGATGTAAGACAACCCTTCTTCATAGCATTGCTGTCCTATCTGATAGGTTGTCTGGTACACCGTCTCCAAGTAGTTGTTGTTGGCACCTTCGTTGTAGTGACCGTCGTCTAACAAGTTGTCAACGTACAGTTTGATGATTTCTGCCTCGGGGCCCAGTTCCTGGCGCAGCAGTTCTTCCATATTGTCGCTATACTTCACGACCGTCGGCTCATACTGGCGATAGACGTACACCCTGACGTGATCGGGTACTGGCACATCATATGTGTCATCATCATCGTCCCAATCGTCGTACCAGTCATCATCGTCCTCTTCTTCGTCTTCTTCATGGTTGGCCTCATAGATTCTTCGATACATCTCCAAGTCTTCTTTCATAAAGTTGGCATACATCCGTATAAAGGGGCCGATGTCAATGTTGAGCGCATGCAGTCGCTGGTCCAGCGCGTAGGTGGTTGCAGCTTCCTGCACCTCAGCCTCGGTGGCCCTGAGCAGCAGCACCTCGTCAGTGGGACGCAGCAGGGTGTTGATGTCGCCGAGCCATTGCGCCATATAAGGTTCGGTGAGCACCAGCAGACGGCGCTCGTAGTCATGATTATAATAGGGATTGGCAGGTTCTGCAGCCCAGGCGCGCAACCGCTGCCGCGTGTCGCCGAAGGAGTAGAGCGCGATGAACTCTATGTTGATGCTGTCGACCTCGGCATGCTTCTGCTGCTGTTGCATTAGCACAACGCCCTTCATCACGTTGTCGGCAATGCCCTGATCGCCTAACTGTCCTGGGGCAAACGCCACCATGACTTGCAGTGTGGCTCCCTTGGCGGGCTGTACGTCAGGGGTGGGCTGCTGGTCGTCCTCATCGCTCTTGCTGCACGAAGTCAGCACGAGGGTGAACAATATAAATAGGTAAGTAAGTCTGTTCAACATGTTCATTGCTTTTTATTTGAAAAACTCGTTCATGGATTCAGTGTATACGGAACCGTACTCCTTCTGGTTATAGAGGCTGACATGCGAGCCGGGCGTCGTGCGCACCAGTTCGCGATAGAGGTCGTAGATGCAGATGTTGTTGTTCTCGTTAATCTGCCGGCGGAAGGTACGTGCGAAGGCGTTCGAGAGGTACACGCCGAGCGTGTGGTCGAAGACATCGGCCTTTGACGATTCGTAGGGAGTTGCGGCGGTCAGCACCACTACGTCGGGCTGTCCTTCGAGGGTCAATCCCCAGTGTCCGCTGTAGCAGGTCTCGATGGCCAGCATCATACGACGATATTTTTTAAGTGAAGAGTGAAGAGTGAAGAGTGAAGAATTGGCCGTTCCGGCCATTTCTTCTACGATGTTACGGATGCGGTCGGTGCCGAAGTACTCTTTGCTGTCTTCATTGCCCCAGAGGGGGCCTTCCTCGCTGCCGCCGTGGCCACTCCAGAAGACAAAGACATTGCTGGTGGAGTCGGAATGGATGACATGGGGCAGACGCTCGGACTGACGCCCCATCAGGATGTCGGCCAGGTCATCGGGGGTGAGCTGGCTGAAGTGATAGTCCACCACGGCGTCCTGACGGACGTCGTCGCCGAGGGCTCCAGCGGACTCCACGAATATCTGTCCAGGGTAGTTGTTCCTGGGGTCATCGGCCAAGTTGTCCTCGACGATGAGCACGATATGGTCGTCGTCGTAGCCGTGACGACGCAACGTCTGGTACATGGCGAAGGCATCGGCCTGATGGCGGTAGTTCTCCCATGATGTAGAGGGGCTGATGACCACGGCCCAGCGGTCAGTCAGTTCGGGCAGGTTGTGGCTGACGCTGACGTCGGTGAAGTCTTGGTAGTACTGCTTCTGTTGCTCCCACAGCGCCACGGTCGATGACTCGGCGTTGGAACCGCCAGTGCTGAGGAACAACTTGGGTGTCAGTCTTTTACGAAGATCTTCGACCTCGTCGTCATAATAGTCGACCAGCTCCCAGAGCATGTATGGAGTATTCAGGGCCTTGGTGTTCGTCTCCAGATCGAAGACGAGGCTGCCCGAAGCACCACTCACGTCGATGTCCCGTCCCTGACTGAGGCGGTTGAAGGCCAAAGCCAGTCCCTCGCTGGTCCACGAGGTTGGTGTATCGGTGGTATTGCTGACCACGGCACGCATGTGGTCGGTCAGGCCAGGACCGTAGGGTTGCTCGTTATAAGTCACCTGCTCGCCATTGACCAGACAGTGGTCGCCGTGCTTTGCCTGATGGGCAGCGCCAAGGGCAATCATCGTGATGGCATCATACATCTGGCCCTCGCCCAAATGAGGTATGCGCCCATAAACCTGATCGATGTAGTGCCAGAAACCGTAGGAGCGGCTACAGACGGGCGTGATACCGAGAACTCTAAGGGTGTTTATCTGGCTGAAAAACTTATCGTCGAACGACGTGTCGCTACAGATGGGATCCATGTGTACAGGCCAACTGTCATTGTTTTCCGGCCAGAATCTGAAGTCATCGGCCTGTACCATGATGTCCAGTATGTCATCAGGGTCGCTGACGGCTACGCACAGCAGCACGTTTTCAAGGGAAATCTCAGCAGCCTGCATGAAGAAAGGTTCCAGGTCCATTCCTTTTTGGTAGGCAATGGTTGGCGTCGGAGGCAGGTCTATCTGCAACTCGGTGGCGTAGTAGGCGAACCAGTCGGCAAAGGACTTGCCATACGCGTCATCGCTATGGATGAGCACAGCCTCTTTGTAGCCCAAATCACGGCCCGCGATGAGCATGATTTCGCACTGCGTGATGTCGCTCTCGGTGAGGAACCAGGCATAGGTGTTGCGGGCATTGGTACGCTGCAGTTCGGCACTGGTGCAGGTGGGCATGACCACCGGCAGGCGTGTCTGGGCGGCGTAGCTCAGGAAGGTCTGTGCGTTGCTGGAGTGGTAGGGGCCGATGATGGCATGGCAGGTGTCATCGCCCTCTTTGGGGTGGGTGAGGTCGAAGGCCAGCTGGTCCAGGTTTTCAGAGTGCTCGTCGTGGTAGCGCAGGTTCAGCTTTACCTGCTGTGGCAATCGCTGCTGTGCCAAGGCTATGTTGGCTTGTGCCAGGTCGATGGCGTCCTGCCACAGGTTGGTGATGTCGGCTGGCAGCACCACGTCGACGTTCAGGGTGATGATGTCGATGGGGGAATCTTCGACCACCACCGGGGCGTCCTCCTTGTCGCTGCACGCTGCCAGCAAAAGCATGCAAATGCTTAATAATGCATAATGCATAATGCTTAATGCATAATGGTTAGTGCGTAATTTGTAATGATTCATGTATTCCATAGCTATTCAAATGCGTAAAGATTGTCCTCGATGAAAGTATCGTCATAGTGGGTCACCTGGGCGTCCATCTCGCCGACTGACTTGAACGCCCATTCTACGACCCAATACATCAGAGCCTTGCCGAACTTACGATTGATGTAGAAGCGCCTCAGTCCAAAGGCATTCTTGGCATCCAGCATCAGCGTCGACAGTGTAAGGTGAGTGTACCTCATACCCAGCAGCCAGTAGTCCCATCCTGTATTACCGGCACCCAAGTCTACGATTACAAAGGGACAGCCCGTCAGTTCTGCGGAGTTCTGGGTTACATTGGCCGCTTCAAAAGCCGCCTCCACAATAGTCAGGGTGGAGTCTTGGGAATAGACACCGGCTCCCTTCATGCTGCTGAGCGCAATGGGAGTCAGTTGAGTGGCATCGCCCATTTCCATCTCTACAGTCTCTGCTATCTCGTCGCGATAGGGGTACTGCGTCTTTTCGTACAGGCGGAATATGGGGATGTTGAGATAGTTGGTACGAGGGTCGGAGGCTGTCTCCATATATTTATACATTAATGCACAGAATTTCCTCGTTGGGTAAGAGGCGGAGATATTAAGCCCGTGGACACGATTCCCAAGCGAGAACTGTTTGGCTATCTGTGCAATATCGTCTTCGTTCAGCTTGAGCAGCAGCACTTCGTCCGTGGGGCGCAGCAGGTCCTTGATATCGGTGAGCAGTACCACCAAGAACGGTTCGGTGAGCACCAGCAGGCGTCGCTCGTATTCGTTCTGGTAGAAGGGGTTGACCGTGGTCTCCACCCATTTCCGTAGGCTGCTCCTTGCATCTTCCACATTGAAAGGAGAGATGAAACGCACATCCAGGGTGTCCTTCTCTAACTTGTCATCCCATTTGTCAAGTTCATTCACACCCTCCATCACATTGTCGGCATAGCCTCTGTCGCCCAACTGTCCGGGGGCAAACATCACCGTAATCTGGATGGGAGCACCTTGCTTGGGTGTTGGGTGTTGGGTGTCGGGTGTCGGGTGTTGGGTATCGGGTGTTGACTCATCGTCATCACTGCAGCCTGCGAAAGTGCAAGCCGCAAAGAGCATGATAACCGCAAAAAGCCAATCCCTGTGTTTCATAAGCTTGTCGTGTTTTGTTTATTCTGGGAAGAAGTCGTCCATCGTGCTTGTGTAGACGGAACCGTATTGGTTTTCGTTGTAGAGAGTGACGTGCGAGCCATTGGTGGTGCGCGACAGTTGGCGGTAGAGGTCGTAGATGGGCACGGCCGGGTTGTCGTTGATGATGCGGCGGAAGGTGCGGGCAAAGGCATTGCTGAGGAACACGCCCATTTGCTGGTCAAAGACATCGGCCTTCGACGTCTCAAGGCTGTTGGCGGCGGCACTGCCGGCGGCACGCAGCTTGTCGAGGTCGATGATGGGGGTCTTGGTACGCACGGACATGGGGTTGTCGAGTGCCTTGAAGATGTCGTAGCCATAGCCTACGTAGAGGTCTTCCTTCGCGTTGCCGCCGTTGGTGTCGGCATCGGCACGCGAGTGCTGCCTCACGGTCAGCGTGGCGCTGAGCGGCGGCTCGCCGTTGGCGGCAGTGAACACCAGGGTGGCGGTGCGCTGGCTGTCGCCATTGTTGTCGGTGGTGGCAAGGCTCAGGATGCCCTCGGTGCCAAGGGTGTCGGTCTCAAGGGTGAGCCAGTCGCCGCCTTCGGCCAGAGCCACCTTGACGGTGCTGTCGCGCTGGGCGTCGTAGCCCTGTATCTTCAGACGCAGACTACCGAAGGTGGCGGTACGTTCGAAGTACACGTTGCCCTCGTCGTCGGTCTCCACGGCCCCGCCACCGAGCACGTCCACCGTCCACGCCGCTGCTTCAGGACC